>Ga0222686_1000468_pt1 | contig 12397 bp, 12 predicted proteins | sample AntAcemetage1159_FD_181400 | JGI IMG/M metagenome (GOLD analysis project Ga0222686, IMG submission 181400) | Saline water microbial communities from Ace Lake, Antarctica - #1159 | ecosystem: Environmental > Aquatic > Non-marine Saline and Alkaline > Saline | place: Antarctica: Ace Lake...
CCTGAATTCACATCAGGACAGGTGATCTCGGCAGAAGGCGGTTTTCGAATCGGGTTTTAAGAATTATTTCTTCTCCACTGGAATCGGAGGTTGATCGGTTGGAGCGGCTTCACCATCAAGAAGGTATTGCATTTCGAAGAGCTTGAGCTGTAACTCGAACATCTTCATTTTAATGTCATTGAGTTGCTCGTCTGTTTGATCGGGTGTAATTGGATTTGATTGCCGCGACTCTATCGGTCCAGGTAAGCTTACCTCATTCGGCCGTACATCTTCTTTATTCGATCCGAAAAGATTCCATTTTTTGTCCCTAGGCTCTTTTTCTTCCTTTTTTTTCTTTTTTTCTTTTTTCTTTTTCTTCGGATATTGGTTTTTCGTCCGGTTAAAATTGTACTGGAGGCCTACTCCGAAATAGGAGTACTTATCATTGGCAGAAAAATCCCGATCCCAAGCATCCAGTCTATCAGTAGCTAAATTATTGAGGGTGTAACTCAAAGTAATATCCGTTTTGTAATTCACTCGGTAGCCCGCAGTGAAACCAATGGGAATATTGAGCGCAACGGCTGGTGAGTCTTTATCTTCCAGTTGGTAACGTTGAGTTGGTGGGTTTTCGTCCACTACCGTATAGCCCACATAACCGCGAACCTCGCCTTGCTCTGTTCCCCCTGGTCTCCAAGTCGAGATTGAACGGAAGAAAGTAAGGCCAATTCCAATTTCAGCATTGAAGTAAAATTGGTAATCCGATAATCCGTTGCCCTTTCCGAATAGTTTGTTTAGGATGTCAAAACTAGCTTTAGCATTGATGGTGATGTACTCTGACTCAAAATCCAATGGCAAGCTTTCCTTTCCTGTCAAACGCCCGCCACCAAGTGTTCCCTGCTCAAATTCCAATTTGGCTCCTAGTCCAAAATCAAACTTCCTTTCGGCGTATATGCTCCATCCAAGGTGGTAGTAATTTCCAAAGTCTTCAAAAGGAGCAAACATGTCGTAGTCAGCTAGGCTACCATGAAATAAGGCTAAACCAGCGCTGGCGCCAACAGAGAATCCATTGAAAAACGCGACGAGTTCTTGATCCTCGCTACGTGTATTCAGAGTCGATTTTTCTTGTACCTTTTGTCGGTATGCCTTGACCCATGGATCTTTATTAATAGGGCCTTCCGCCTTCAAAAGAAAAGGAAGTAGAATAGCTATGAGGAGGAGAGACTTTTTCACGATATCAAAATTTGCCTTTTTGCTTGAATAATCAAGGTTTATTAATGGAAATTGTCTTAAATCAATTGTTAATAACCATACTCGTTTAATACGGAATAGTTCTATTTTTGGCCTTAAAATTGTAATTAACCCAGCAATTAAATGAAATCCTTCGGTTTAACTGTGCTTCTTTCAGTCCTTATTGGCCTACTCAATGGTCAGGATTTCATAGAGCGTGATTACTTTGATAATGCAAAGGCAAAGAATGCCGCGATTGCTGCAGCGCGTTATGCAGAAGAGGGTTACTACTACACGAAGTTTACCACATTCATCAATTCGGTTGACAGTTCACGGCTTTTTGCCGATACCGCCTTATTCTTTATGAAGAGGTCCTTGATGCTGAGCGATACTTCTATTTTCCACGCATCAAAAAAAAATCTTCGTGCATTGAATCTCTTGCATGAAGGAAAGTCAATGCTCCTTATTGCTGATTCGGTAATGAGGGAGTTTTATCCGATGGTTGATATTTCTTCGCACAAGTACTTCGGTAGTCAGTCATCTCTGCACTTGAGCAATGCCGTTATGGATCTTTTTAATGCATCTCTTTTGCTGAAATCTGACCCAGGTGAGGACATTCCTAAAGTTCCCGACTACGAGGTACTTCCTTTCAAAGATGAATTGGTGCGGCTGGAAGCTGACGAAGCTTCGTTTCAGCAAGCAGCGAATAGCTATGAGCAGGAAATAGCCTTGTATGAGGATATGTACAAGGAGTTGGATAGTGAGGCAAAGCGGGCTGCGAAGACGGCTATAGTTAGTTCTATCGAACAATCCATGAATCAGGTCGAAGCTCAAATGAATAGAGCTGTTGCAGATCTGGAAGATGCATCCTTTCGCATTGAGGAAATTAGAGAGTTGCTGGACAAGAAATACTTGGGTGACGTAGCCAATGTAGAGGATCCTCAGTACATATCTCAATTTGAAAAAGCCGCAGATGGTGTGGTGGTCATGAATGAGGACATGCCCGATGGATTGGTTTATAAAATACAGCTTGGCTACTATCCCGAAGATGTGGACAAGAACCATTTTAGCGGTCTCTTTCCAGTAAGTGGTGAAACTGTCAAGGATGGGCTAGCCAGGTATTATGCGGGCCTATTCTTTAGTTACCAAAAAGCGAGTGAAGGAAATGCTTACGTCCGCGAAAGCGCTATCCCAAATTCATTTGTAGTACCGTTTTATAACGGGCAAAAAATCAGCATGAGTCGAGCTGTTGAGATTGAGCAGCAAAGGGGGGCAGAGTAGTTAGAGTTGTTTATAAAGCCTGCCATCTTCCTTCCACTTTTTCTAAAACAGTCCTTGACAAAAGTCAGCTCTCCGATTTTTAGAACTAAGGACACGTTGCTACTGAACTTTCTAGTTCAGACTCTTGACTTTATGGATAGACTCCAATTAATTACTCAGACTTTTTCCTAAACATCTTTTGTTGTTCTTCGATCAAATCATACATAGCCATTTGAGATCTCACGCGGTTGTCGCCTTGTTCTCGCTTCACATAGTCGTTCGGTTGGGCACCTTTTAAGATTCGGGCCTTTACGTTGTCGCTCCATTGGAGTTCCATCATATCTCGAATCTCCTTACGTATCGTTGGGTCATAGATGGCTACACTCACTTCGACACGGTAATCGAGGTTTCGTTCCATCCAGTCAGCTGAACTGATGTAGATGTCTTCCGTACCGCCATTTCCAAAAATAAATACCCTAGTATGCTCTAAGTATCTGCCAATGATACTGTGTATTTCAATGTTTTCGCTGAGTCCGGGTATCCCAGGCATTAAGGAACAAATACCCCGAACTAAGAGACGGATTTTCACCCCAGCTCGGCTGGCTTGGTAAAGTTTTCTAATCAGCGTTTCGTCTACAAGGCTGTTCACTTTGATGAACGCATATGCTTCATTTCCGTTATTTGCGAATTGAATTTCGCGATTCAGCATTCGGATGTACTTTGTTCGCATTGCTGCTGGAGCCACCAGAAGATGTTTAAACCTAAAATTAAGATAGGGTTTTTCGATAAAGGCGAATACTTTGAGGGCTTCCTCGCAAATCTCTTCGTGAGAAGTGAACAATGCCATGTCAGTGTATATTTTCGCAGTGTTTTCGTTGAAGTTCCCTGTTGCAATGACAGCTTGATGTGATTCTTTGCCTTTCACTACTTGAGTTACCACTGCCAATTTGCAGTGAACCTTCATGTCTGAAATGCCAAAAATGACTTTGACTCCGGCATCTTGAAGCTTTCGACTCCATTCCAAATTCGCTTCCTCGTCAAATCTCGCACGTAATTCTACCATTGCGGTTACTTGCTTGCCATTTTTGGCAGCACTCACCAAGGCGTTGACTACCCTTGAGCGATTGGCAACGCGATACAATGAAATTTTAATCTCCTTAACGTCTGGATGAATGGCCGCTTCCCGAAGGAAATGAACAAAGCCTCTGAAATGCTGGTAGGGATAATGGAGAAGAATGTCATTGTTCTGTACTGCCGATAGAATACTGCTTTCTTTGGTGAGAAGATAATGATCACTGGCATCCAAATTTCCCCACTCAAGTTCCGATCCACCTACATTCGGGAATTTCATGAAATCCTTAGAATTGTGGTATCGTCCTCCTGGTATGATATTGTCGTCACTGTCAATATCGAGCTCGTTGCATAGATACTTTAACAAGTCAATTGGCATTTCGCTATCGTAGAGAAAACGAACAGGTTGTCCCTTCTTGCGCTGTTTGAGGCTCTTCTTCATTTTCTCATAAAAGCCCTTAGAAACATCATCATCAAAGTCGAGCTCGGCATCACGAGTCAATTTTATCGTGTATGCTTCTAGTGTTTCGTATTCGAAGATTCCAAAAATCTTATCGAGATTGAATCGAATCACATCATCGAGAAACATGATGTATTTCTTGCCGTTGGCTTCGGGTAGAACTACAAAACGCGGGCTTACCTCAGATGGAACTTCTATAAGCGCGTACTGTTTTGCTTTTCCTGATTTATTCTTTTTCTGGGTGGTCAATTTTACTGCAAGGAAAATAGACTTATCCCTCAAGTAAGGGAAATCATCTAAATTTTTGAGCATAATCGGTACGAGTAATGGAGCTACCTCTGCTCGATAGTATGCATCTACGAATTCAACTTGCACCTCATTGAGTTCATTTTCCTTGACAATTTCAATGTTGTGCGTTTTCAGCTCATCCAGAATGCTGCGGTAAATCACAGCAAAAAGTTCTTTTTGACGGACGACTTCATTTTGAATTTCATCTAAGACCTCAGCTGCGGTCTTATCGCCGATGAGTTCTTTTTTCTTGCTCACGGCCTCAACGCGCTTCATCGTGGCTACCCTTACGCGGAAGAATTCATCCAAATTATTGGAAAAGATACCCAAAAACCTAAGTCGTTCCACCAGTGGTACCGCTTCATCCTGAGCTTCTTGTAAAACACGGTGATTGAAAGAAAGCCAACTCAACTCACGGTTGATCGTGCGATTTTTAAGACTAATAGACATGTAGAGAAGTTATATTATTCCTGAGAAGGCAGCCTGTCAGGGAAATCGGTAATAAGGCCATCAACACCCAATGAAATCTGGTTATCCATCTCTTCACGCTCATTCACCGTCCACGGGATTACTTTCATTCCTTTTTGCTTTGCAAAAGCAATGAGAGAAGGATTCACTAGGGCATAATCAGGACTATAAATGTCGGGAGTAAAACCCAATATTTGGAGATTTTGATCAGGTGTTTCGGTATTTTCTACCAAAAGAACCAGTTTCATTTCTGGGTATTTGGTTTTAGCTACTTGTAATGTTCTGACATCGAAACTTTGGATGACGACTCTTTCTGCAACTCCTGCATCATTGATTGCTGCCATCAAGAGGTCAACGAATTCTTCTGGCTCAGGATGCAATAGGCCATCTCCTTTTGGTTGACTCTTCGTCTCTATATTGTAATATGGAAGAGCTCTGGAAGTCCCCTGGGAATGCGTTTCCGCGAAAGCAATAACCTCGGTGAGAAGAGGTTTTGTCACTTTTCTTTTTTCCTGCTTCGGAAACCGTGGATGGGTTTTCATACCAACATCGTAGGACTTCGTTTCCTCGTAGGTCATTCCATAGATGCTATGGTTTCTTTCATCTTCTAGTGAAATGGAATTGCCGTCTGGGTCGAGGGCAATTTCATGAGAAAACCATGGTTCGTGAGAGAGGATCACCATTTTGTCTTTGGTAACGACCACGTCCATTTCTAAGGTGGTCACTCCCAAATCCAAGGCCTTCTCGAATGCAGGAAGCGTATTCTCTGGAAGTAAGCCACGGCAACCACGGTGACCTTGGAAGTCAAGATTTTTGATGGACGGTGTCTCTTTCACCTCAGTAGTTTTTTCAAGATTTGATTCGCTACAAGCGAAGACAAAGGTGCAAAAGAAGAGGTAAGCGAAGAAGCGATTTATCATCCGAATTGGGCTCGTTGGCGGCCATCGGTAGGTAGAAGCAGTTTGATTCTCCTAATAAGTTCATCCATTCTTACGGGCTTTGCGATGTAATCGCTCGCGCCAGTATCCATCGCTTTTTTATAGTCTTGGATGTCACCTCTACAGGTGAGCATTATAATAGGAATCTCTCGAGTGGCCATATTGTTTTTCAAGATACGGCAAACTTCTAGACCATCGGGCTCGGGCATCATCCAATCGCTTATGACCACATGAGGAATGGTATCAGTAATGTACTGAATAGCTTTAGAGCCGTCGGTAAAGATGTTTACTTTCATGCCTTCTTTCTCGAGATTGTACTGAATCAAATCAAGAATGTCACTCACGTCGTCAATTGCTACGACTCTAATCTTATTCATTGGGGATTCATTTAGCTCAAAGCTACGGCACAGTGCTAGTTGGCGATTTAGAAAAGAGGTTAAGAAATTGTGTTCACTTTATTACCTCTGTGTTTTGGAGGTGTAAAGTAAATGGTCACTTTTCAGGGCTTCTTTATTGAGCTTTCATTGCCTTTGCAATCGTGGGTTCGGGTTTAATTTGGTTCTTAGCTTACTATGGCTATAAGAAGTTTTATATTTGTCAAAATCGGCTAAATGGCGAAAGCGAGTATTTCAAAAGAAAGAGAGAGAATGTTGAATAGCGCAATAGCCTATTTGAGGGTGAAGGGTTATCACGAAATCAAAGCACCTTTTAAGGCCTTTCCTCCGCCACAATCAGTTTTCAGGAAGGCTAGTGAAGCGGGATTCGTTCCTGATATGATTGCAGAGAAAGATTTTGGAACATTCGTCTTTGAGGTAATCGATGATGAATCGCTTGAAAATTGGGATGAACGATTGCCCAAGTGGCAATTATTCGATGAGTACTGCGAGCGAAAAAAGGGCAAGCTTTATTTTATCGCCTACAGCGACCAGGCGGACGCCATTGTCGAAAAGCTGAAAGAGCAGGAATTTAATGCAGGAATTATCCGCATAAAAAGGTGAGAACAGCCCAACTCTCTGTTTTTTCCCACGAAATTTTCATTCACCAAATCAGCAGACTATTATGTCTACAGATAATATTGACAGCAACTCTCAGGATGTAGAATTATCCTTTTACAATTCAGGCAGCTCACCTAAGGCGCTAGAAGAAAATGAGCTTGTCGACTTCTTACACACAAGTCTTGATGAATTTGGAGACCCCAAACACCATATTAGATCCGCCATTGAATATTCAAACAGTTCAAATAAAGAAAAGGGAGGGTTTGTGGTATTGGCCAGATTGGGCCAAAAGCTTGTGGGTGCCGTTGTGGTTAACCAAACGGGCATGTCAGGTTACATTCCCGAAAATATTCTAGTCTATATAGCAGTCGATTCCAATACGCGTGGTATGGGGGTGGGAAAAAAATTGATGAAAAAAGCAATGAGTTTTGCAAAAGGCGATATCGCCCTGCATGTAGAGCCAGATAATCCCGCAAAGTTTCTCTACGAGAAACTAGGTTTTGCAAATAAGTACCTGGAAATGAGGTACGAAAAGAAGTAATCTACTTTATGCCATCTGCCGAAACTATAGAAGAAGTCAGGCATTACTTGCATCAAAACCCCGAATTGAGCGGAGAAGAAATTCAAACCTCTACGTTTCTTCAAGAATTTATTTCCAAAAACTATAGAGACTACCGGATTCATGAAAGCTCAATAAGCAACGGCTTTATTGCTTCCAAGAAGTACGGTGAAGGACTGCATGTAGCCTTCAGAGCAGAACTCGATGCGCTGCCTATTCTTGAAGAAAACCAATTCAGGTACAAATCACAGAAGGTAGGAGCAAGCCATGCCTGCGGACACGACGGGCATATGACTTCACTTCTCGCGACTCTTCAACTATTGGAAAATCAAGTAACGAAATTGGGTACGGCCTCTTTTCTGTTTCAGCCTGCAGAGGAGACAGGCAAAGGCGCTCAGGAGCTTTTGACTGACTTGGTATTTGACCAGTTTAAGCCCGATGCTTTAATTGCTTTGCACAATATTCCTGGCAAGCCATTGGGGTCTATTTTGAGTAGAGCAGGAACATTTGCCTGCGGCAGTGTAGGGCTTAGACTGAAAGTTCGCGGTAAAACGTCTCATGCTGCTCATCCCGAGGAATCAGTAAACCCACTACTGCTTTCCAAAACATTTCTGGATGACATGTTGCAACTTTCGGAGAGTAGGGAAGGGTTTTCATTGGCAACGCCCATCGCATTTCACTCCGGGCAAGATACTTTCGGGATTTCCCCACTTGACTCGACATTGCTGATGACTTTGCGCGCGGCTGATTCTCAAGACTTGGAAGAGCTGATGGGACAAGCTCAGTTGATGGCGGAGCAAATAAATAGCATTGACGGAGCGAGGGCAGAGTTGACTTTCGAGGAGTTTTTCCCTATCACTGCCAATGACCATTTTCATTCTGATTTGGAGGAAATCAGTTCGAGACTCAAAAGACCGTTTGAGAATATGGAAGATCCCTTCCGCTGGTCGGAGGATTTTGGTCATTACGCTAAGCGATGTAAAACCCACATGTTTGGTCACGGCGCAGGGATAGAAACATCTCCTCTGCATGCGTCGACGTATGACTTCCCCGATGAACTGATACAGTCAGGGGCGGAAGTTTTTGTTGAATTCTACAATCATATGCTCAGAAAATGAATCCAGAAAGCGCGTCTTCATTTATAGAAATTGACAAGGCTCTGTTGCAGAAGAATCTCGTTTTTATTCGTAGTAAACTTAAAAAAGGGGTAAGGCTTTCGGCCGTTATCAAAGGCAACGCCTACGGTCACGGAATTGAACAGATGGTTCCACTCCTTGAAGAGGAAGGGGTGAAGCACTTCTCGGTTTATGGCATCGAAGAAGCGAATGTATTTCATGCACATGCAAGCGATGCGGCGCAACTGATGGTGATGGGATTCATTGACCCAGAAAACTTAGGGATGTTGCTAAAGCGAGGAGATGAATTTTTTGTGTACGATATTGATCAGCTCAAAGTTGTCATATCTGCGGCGAAAGAAACTGGCTTGGTGGCAAAGATTCACATCGAAGTTGAAACGGGTATGAATCGAACTGGAATGGACGAAAGCAACCTCTCAGAACTCGTTCAGTTGATAACTGAAAATGCCGAAAATCTTTATTTAGCTGGTGTATGCACTCATTTGGCAGGAGCCGAAAGCATTAGCAATTACTATCGAATCAAGAAACAGAGAGCTCGCTTTAAAAACTACCTGTCCTACTTTAAGGAACGAAAGATAGAGTTCGAAGTTCGTCATGTTGCCTGTTCTGCTGCCATGTTGAGATATCCTGGAACGCAATACGATATGGTAAGGACCGGTATCCTGATTTATGGGTTTTGGCCAAACCGTGAAACTTTGATTGACTATATTACCAAAAAAGAGGAATACGAGGATCCATTGACATCGGTATTGACTTGGAAGTCAAAAGTTATGACATTAAAGGATGTGGCTGCTGGTGAATATGTGGGTTACGGAACCACCTATTTAACAAATCGGGAAACCAGAATTGCCATCGTCCCTGTCGGATATGCCTATGGGTATTCGAGGATTTTGAGCAACCAAGGAAGAGCATTGGTAAACGGTCAGCGAGTAGGAGTAATTGGCACGGTTAATATGAATATGCTCGCACTTGATGTAACCGAAGTCGATGATATAGAAAAAGGAAGTGAGGTTGTGTTAATTGGAAATCAGGGAGAACACCGCATCTCCGTTGCCTCATTTGGTGAGTTGAGTTCTCAATTAAACTATGAATTGCTCGCTCGCCTCCCTCACAACATACCTCGAATAATAAGATAAGAATGGCTTTTGTAGAATTGGATAGAGAGAAATTGCGAGAAAACTTCGACTTGCTCAAGAGACATTTCGATGAGCACGAGGTGGAGTGGGGCATTGTGACCAAGTTACTTTGCGGGAATAAACTATTTCTTCAAGAGGTCTTGAATTTGGGAGTAAAGCAAATGCACGATTCAAGGATCAGCAATTTGAAGACTGTAAAGATGTTGGACCCCACAGTTCAGACGGTTTACATCAAGCCTCCAGCAAAACGGTCAATAAAGAATCTGGTCACCTATGCAGATGTGAGTTTGAACACAGAGATGGCCACACTTCGCTTGATAAGTGAAGAAGCTCAGAAGCAAAACAAAACGCATAAGGTGGTCATTATGATTGAGCTGGGTGATCTGCGTGAAGGAGTAATGGGCGAGGAGGTGGTTGATTTTTTCCGTCAAGTTTTTGAGCTTTCAAATATTAAGGTGGTTGGTCTTGGCTCTAACTTAAATTGCCTGCATGGGGTAATGCCGAGCGCCGATAAGTTTATACAGCTCAATTTATACAAGGAACTCATAAAAGCACATTTTGACTACGACATTCAGAGTATAAGCGGAGGCACCTCAGTGGTGCTTCCTATGCTTTTCCGAAATCAACTTCCAGAGGCGGTCAATCATTTTCGAGTAGGAGAGACCTTATATTTTGGCCTGAATATTGAAGATGGAACAACTTTTGAAGGAATGCACGATGATGTTTTTAAACTGAGAATGGAGATAATTGAGCTCACTGAAAAACCGATGATTCCAACAGGAGAATTGGCTGAGAATCCCAGTGGAGAGATGTTGAAAATCGATGAAAATCTATACGGAAAGACTTCTCTCAGAGCTATTTTGGACGCAGGCTTACTGGATATCTCTCCTGATTTCTTGATTCCTTATGATGAAAATATCGAAATTGTGGGTGCCAGTTCTGATATGCTTGTGCTAGATTTGGGGAAATCGAAGCAAAAGTATGAAGTCGGAGATTTGATAGACTTTCGATTAAAATATATGGGTGCCCTTGGCATTATGAACTCTAATTACATTGAAAAACGATTAAAGAACTAACCGATATGATATTGCAAAAAAATACATGGTCTTTCTTCTTGGTGATTGCCTTGCTGGCTATTTCGCCTCTCCAAGCTCAGGATGACGAAAAGGAAGATAAGTACGGTGAGGATATGAAAGAAATTCTCTTCATGGTGATCGACGGTGATTATGAGAAGGCTGTAAGCAAGTCTGAAAAATACATGGAGAAGGAAAGCACCAGACGTGATCCCCGACCATATATGTATGCTTCTATGGCCTACTTTGAAATATCTAAGAATGATGAGATGACTGAAGATTATCCTCGTGCATTTAGAGATGCCATTAAATATGGGGGGAAAGCGAGGAGATATGACAAAGAGAACGAATACATGCCTGATTTTGACCGTTACTTAAGTGAGCTGAAGGCTGAAGTAATGCAAGAGGCAAAGTTTCACTTTGAAACGGAGAATTACCGAAAATGTGCAACGTTTGCTAAGAATGTTCAACGACTTGATCCCAACGACGTGAGTGCTGTTCTTTTGAAAGCGACTGCAGAGTGGCGAGGTAAAAATGTGTACCAAGCAGAAACTACTATTACCGAGGCGAAGACGGCTCTAGAAATATTTACCCCTTCAAGTGTCTCTACTGAAGGGAAGCCAGCCTACCGTTATGCAGTTATAGAGTTTGCTAAGATCATGAAAGAGGAAGGCCGAAAAAGCGATGCTATTGTTTTTCTAGACGCCATGGAACCACTGCTCGGAGAAGATAAGGAGTTCGCTAATTTCTTGGCATCTTATTAGTCAGTGAATTGAACAAGATACTGAAAGGGGCAATGACGTAAGTCGTTGTCCTTTTTTTGTGGGTGAGATTTTTCTTTTTGACTTGTTCAGGAATGGACATCTAAGTGGAGTGGGTATTAGCTTCGGTTTTCACACCTAACCCTTGAAGGAAATAAAAAACCCTCCTTGCCGTAGCAAGGAGGGTTTTTATCATCAAGTGGAGCCGGAGGGATTCGAACCCTCGTCCAAGCATGGGACTATCTAGCATTCTACGTGTGTAGTCCAATATTAATTTTCGATTAAGAGCCGGCATCGAACAGCCTACTCATAACTTAGACCTAATTCAGCTTCGGAAGTACATCAGGTCACTAAACTTCCTAGTCTTAAAGATTGATACCCTGATTTCAGCCCATATAAGACGGATAAGCCAAAGGGTACTCGTTCCGAGCTACTGTACTTCACTACGGAATTAAACTCATAGTCTTAGACTATTAAGCTGCGAGAGCGTAATTGTTTTCGCCATTTATAGGCTTGGAAATTGTTTTATACGAGCAAACTTCCAACGCTCGACACGCTAACCAAACAACCAACTCATGTTGTCAAAACCGGTCGGCCCCATATGTCAAAGAATTAAATCAAGCGCCGCTAAAAATGATCCTAAAGGTTCATTTTTAGCAAGTGTACAAAGGTAAGTGACAATCTGTCATTTCCTACCTTTTCTCGATGCGTTCTATTTTGATAGGCCCCAGTTTTATACGAATACGCTTTATCTCTGGTTTCTCCCCTGACTTGTCCTCACCAAATTGACTACTCACACCATCGTACAGTTTTTTACCTAGATAACCTGCAAATTCGACCAAGCCGTCTACCTCTTCAGTCGATTCAACAACCTCTTTATGGGCTGGTATTGTGTCGGTTGGAATTGTGTTTTGCGCATTGCTTTTTAAAAAGCCAAACATGGCGAAGCACAGTAGAATAAGGATTCGAAATTGCATCTAATGGTGGAATTCAAAAGTTGGACGAATTACCAGCTCAAAAGTTACTCTATTTTCCTAAAGTTGGGA
>Ga0222686_1000489_pt1 | contig 11971 bp, 17 predicted proteins | sample AntAcemetage1159_FD_181400 | JGI IMG/M metagenome (GOLD analysis project Ga0222686, IMG submission 181400) | Saline water microbial communities from Ace Lake, Antarctica - #1159 | ecosystem: Environmental > Aquatic > Non-marine Saline and Alkaline > Saline | place: Antarctica: Ace Lake...
TTTATCGTTCAACAGCTGATGGTAATTCTAACGGAATAACCTCTACTCTAACTGCAGCAATTACTACAGCAATAGCTACAACTGGAATTACTTTGGCCTCGGTCACTAATATGCCAACCAAGGGTACTATCAATGTAGGAAGCGAAAATATCTCTTACACAGGATTCAGTACTTTACAATTAACAGGAGTGACACGTGGAGTTAATGGGACTACTGCAGCAACACACTTAAATGCAGCAGCTGTTACTAATTTTGTAAACTCTGCTTCAGATATTTTAGAATGTTCTTATAGAAATAGTTCTAATGTAGACTCTCCCTTAGAGAAAATTAACAGATCTCAATACCAAGCTCTTTCTAACAAAACAGCAACAGGACAACCTTCACAATATTTTGTTCAAAGATTCATCGACAAAGTTTTAATTCAATTATATTTGACTCCTGGATCTACTCAAAACGGAGACACTATAAATTTTTACTACGAGAATAGAATACAAGATGCAGGTGACTATACTAATGCAGCAAACGTTCCTTTTAGATTCGTTCCTTGCATGGTTGCAGGTTTGGCTTATTATTTAGCAATGAAATACGCAGCACCAAGAATACAAGAATTAAAATTAATTTATGAAGATGAATTGGCAAGAGCTCTAGAGGAAGATGGTTCTTCAAGTAGTGTTTTCCTTTCACCTAAAACTTATTATCCAAGTATGTAATTATGGGAAACACAGCAAAAGGAAAACATGCATTATTTATTTCAGACCGAAGTGGTTTGCAATTTCCCTATACAGAAATGGTCAGAGAATGGAATGGATCTAGAGTCCATACTTCTGAATATGAACCTAAACAACCTCAATTAGAACCAAAACCTTTTACAGCTGATCCTCAAGGATTAATGCATCCAAGACCAGACAGATTAGAATTACCTACAGGAGATTTTTTACCGATTAATCCAATTGGACCTGTAGAAAATAATGTTGGCATTACTAGAAGCATAATGAATGTAGCTCAACCAAATAGTGGAATATTAGTTGGAGATTATGTAAGACTAATGAAAATACAACAACCTATACCTATACCTAGTCCTTTTAACAATAGTTTGTCTATTCTAGACATAGAGTTAACTGCAACATTAGGTGCAGATATAACAGCCAATGACACAACTTTAACATTAACAACAGGTATAGGCGTTCCATATATACCTACACTTATTGACGGCGGTTTTTTAATGATTGAAAAAATTAATTCTACAACTGGATTATATGAAAACGAAATTATTCAATATGCATCTAGAAATGCTTTACCTGGAGATACTTTTTATGGTTTAATTAGAGGAACTAATGCACCTTTTAGAGGACAGACTCCCAATAATACTACTGCAAGTGCTCATCTTTCTGGAGCAAGAATTTTCTTTGCAAGAAAAGTAGTTGCTTTAAATACTACAACATCTCCAAGTGGAGGTCAGCCTTCAACAGTGACTAATTATAATGGCTATCAATTAGATTTTTCAAGTGGTACCACTGTTTTCCCTTCTGCAATAGGTGGAGGAAATGGTTGTATTGCTGGTCCTTTAAATGTTAATATAACGGATGGGAGAGCTTAATAAATAATGACATACGCAGAATTAGTACAAAAAATTAGAGATTACACAGAAGTTAGTTCTAATGTTTTAACAGCTACTGTTGTTGATGGCATTATAAATGATGCTGAATTTAGAATTTTAAGAGAAGTAGACTCAGATAACAATAGAAGATATGCTACGGCGAATGTATTAACTAGCACTAGATTTATTGATACTCCTACTAATGCTTTAACTATAAGATCAGCTCAAATTGTGGACTCAGACGGTACTTCTTCTCCTGATAATAGAGAATTTTTACAGTTCAGGGATACTAGTTTTATGTCTGAATTTAACCCTACGGGAGTAACAGGGGTGCCTAAGTACTATAGTTGGTGGGATCAGGATACTATTGTAATGGCTCCTACGCCTGACGCTATTTATACAATTCAGTTAAATTATATCTTGAAAGATCCTGGTTTATCGTCTACAAATACGACTACATATCTTAGTACATATTTTCCCAATGGCCTTTTATATGCATGCCTAGCAGAGGCTTATGGATTTTTAAAAGGTCCTGTTGACATGCTTCAGTTATATGATAATAAGTATGTAGAGGCTGTTAAAGGATTCTCAATTGAACAAATGGGGAGACGAAGACGGGATGAATACCAAGCAGGTGTTCCTCGAATAGGAAAACAATAGGAGAAAAAAATTATGGCTATAACACAAGCGATCGCAAACACATTTAAGAAACAGCTTTTCGAAGCAGATATGAATTTTTTAGCAAGTCAAGACAAATTTAAAATAGCTTTATATACTTCTTCTGCAACTTTAAACTCAGCAACAACTGCATACTCTACTAACCCAGGTGGTGGAGCTGATACTGAAGTTCCTAACACTGGTCAATACACAGCAGGTGGTGGACTACTGGTTAATCTAGGAACATCATTAACAGCAGGTGTGGCAAGAGTTAATTTTAGTGACAGATCTTTTACAGGCGTAACTTTAACTGCTAGAGGCGCTTTACTTTATAACACATCATCAGCTACAACTAATGCTGCAGTATGTGTTCTAGATTTTGGAGACAATAAAACAGCTACGTCAGGTGTTTTTACAATTCAATTCCCAGCAGCTACATCAACAGCAGCGATTTTAAGAATCTCTGGTTAACTAGGAGATAGTCTCCTATGGCATCAGGAACTTTCGGAACCGGCCCTTGGAGTAACAACCAATGGGGAGACAACGCTAACCCTACTGTACAAGTAACTGGAATAGCACTTACCAATTCTTTAGGAGACGAAACCACTGCAGGTGAAATTAATGCAGGTTGGGGTAGACTCGAATGGGGTGTTCAAGCTTGGGGTATCCAAGGTACCTTAATTGCTGAAGGTGATGCAGCAACTATTAATTTAGGAACCGCAACAACTCAAATAGACGTACTTCCAATTCCAAGTGGAATTCCAATGACCGCCGTTGTTGGAGATGTATTAATCGAAATTGCAACTACTATTTTTCAAGATGGTATTGCAATGACCAATACTTTAGGAACAGCCGATGCTGGTCCTGACGCTATGGCTACAGGTAATCAAGCCAACATGGCTTTAGGTACAATAGAAGCATACAATCAAACAGGTTGGGGAAGACAATTCTGGGGAAGCAACGCCTGGGGTGTTGAAGGACAGTGGGCAAATGTAGATGTATCTGGAATAGCTATGACTGCAGCTGTAGGAACTCCTACAGAAATTAGCGGAGGTGCAACCGTAACTCTTAATACTTTAAACGTGGCTCAATTGACTTTAGGAGTAGTAGATCCTGCACCTGATGCAATGATCCAAGGTAATTTTATGACTGCTGTTTTAGGTCAATTAGGTATGACTGGAGATGTTTCACCCGATGTTACTGGAATAGCAATGTCCGTTAACCTGGATTCTGTGGCCGTTGATTTAAATACTCCTGTAGATGTTACAGGTATTTCTATGAATAATCAGCTAGCTTCTCCTAGTGTAGTAATTCACGTAGATGTAACAATCACTGGATTAGCCTTGACTATGAACTTAAATAGTGTTAATGCTTTGATTTGGAACACGGTTCCTACAGGTTCAGCACCTACGGATCCTCCTGGTTGGGTGGAAGTCGCTGCATAAAGAGTTTGACACTAACTCTTTAATTTTATAAAATAAATAGTATAAGGAATTAAAATATGGCTAACTCAACATCAGCAAGTTTAAAACTCACAGTACAAGCAACAGGTGAAAACTCCGGAACTTGGGGTGCAATCACAAATACAAACTTATTAATTTTAGAACAAGCAATTGGTGGATATGATGCTTTTAACATAACCAATGCTAGTAGAGCTTTAACTTTTTCAAATGGAGTTGTATCAAACGGTAAAAATGAAGTTATTAAATTAACAGGAACACTAGCTTCTAACTTAAACGTTACTATCCCTGATTCAGTTGAAAAAACATACATTATTGAAAACGCATGTGATCATGCAGGAAATACTTTAACTTTTAAAACTACATCAGGTACAGGTGTTCTTTTATGTGAAGGTCATTCTTATACACTATGGTCAGACGGAACTAATGTTTATAAATCTTCAGAACTAAGAAAATGGAGAGCAATCTCTAGTGCTGAAACAGTTCAAGCTGGAGCTCAAATTTTAGTAAATACAAATGGTGGAGCAGTAACTATAACTCTACCCGCATCACCTGCTACAGGAGATACGGTAAATTTTGTAGACCAGGGTTATGATTTCAACACTAACGCATTGACTGTTGGTAGAAACTCTTCTAATATAGTTAATGGAGCAGCAGATCTTGTAGTTAACACACAAGGTGCAGCTTTTGGATTAGTATTTAGTGGAGACGCTACAACAGGATGGACTTACACGGAGAAATAATATGGCAAATTACGAAGCAACTAAATATGATTTTGATGGAGCAAACCTTACAGGTATAGAGGGAATTCCTACAGCAACTATTGTGCCATGGTCAGCAGCAGCATTACCCTCTGGATTTTTAGAATGTAATGGTACAGATGTTTCAAGAACAACTTATTCAGCTTTATTTGGAATCATAGGTACTACTTACGGTGCAGGAGATGGATCAACAACTTTTGCTGTTCCTGATTTACAAGATAATACACCAGTAGGAAAATCTGGAACTAAAGCTTTAGCTTCAACGGGTGGAGCGAATACTGCTACTTCGACGGGAAACGTTGGTGGTTCAACAGCAAATGCTACCTTATCAACAGCACAACTTGCTTCTCACAGTCACAGTTTTGCAGCTGGGAATGCAGCTGCTCCTTATAACGTTAGTAATAAACAAGGTGGTGCACCTGGCAACACGACCACCTCTAATTCAGGTTCAGGTGACGGACATTCTCATAATATGAGCGCAACTTTTTCTGGTGATGCAACTTCGGTTCTTCAACCTTATTTAACATTAATTTATATTATAAAAACTTAGGAGAAAAAATGGCAACAAGTGCAAATTGGACAGTAGTATTTGAAGATAAAATAATCATTAAACAATCGGGTGATGCTGCTGGAACTGGATATAATATATCTGATGATTCTTTTTGGTCTGATTCTAAGTTTTCTAATATTTGGGCTATTCAACATGGGACTTCAACTACTTCTGATGAAGTAGAATATAGAGATTCAACTCCTCATTCATCATTTGCTGATGCAAATATTGGAGACATTAGTCAATTTTCATCTAAATGGGATTCAGCACATCTAGCTCAATTACAATCTAATTGGGATAATGACAATGTTGATGGTGAAACTGACGCTGAAAAAATTACTAGATTAGGTTCAAGACCTACTTCTTAATTATCTTAACATCATCCAAGAAGTTAAAATATATTTTTCACCGGACAAAGGTGGATTACCTCTATGTAGATATGGAAAACCAGCAGGCCATATGACTATTCTACCTGTTTTAGGTTTAACTCTTTTTGAAAAATGTAAAAACTCTGTTTCACCACCTTCATCAACATCATTTAAATAAATAGAAAAAACAAAAGCCCTAGGTTCATTATCAAATCCTTTTCCATGTTCAATATGCCAAACATGATAACCTTCTGTAGGAAGTGTTTTTTGTATTTTTAAAGTTGTAAAATGAAGTGGAACACCGTAAGCATCAGCAGCTCCAGTATTTTCTATATAATGCTTTAAGGCTATATCGAAATTAAACATCATTGGTTTTAATTCTTCCCACCAAACATTAATATTATTTCCCCACATAAAAAATTGTCGGTCTTGTTTCCTTATTATAGGTGATTTTTCAAAAGCTATTCTATTGATTGTATTATTAAACTTATTTTGATCTTCATATAATTTAATAGCTTTATTGCATTCCTCTGGAGTGATGTAGTTATCATATACTCCAATAAAATTAGTTATGTTAACTGTTTTTTCGTTCATTATTTTTCTCCTTTTATATAAATATTTGAATTGTTTTTCTAGGAACTAAGGGTTTCATAACAGGGGTTACTTTATGCTCAAGTGGAACTTTAACAATAACCACTGAATTACCCACCAAAGGTATAAAGCCATTAGAACTTTCATGTATAAATAAAAACTCACCCCCAAACTTCATGTTCCATCTACGGTTTATATAATAGGTTATTCCATATTTATGTATACCGTCATCATGCCAATTAATACCAGAACCATCTTCCATTGAATGAATAAGAGGTTTAAAATTTTTAATTTTAATTTTAATTTTATGAAAAAGATTATTTTCTAATAATATTTTAATTTTTTGTAATGGTTTATAGTTAATGTCTAAAATAGTATTATTAGCAAAAATTTTATGGCCATGTCTTAATGCTTTACTCCATGTTTTTTCTGTTGATTTTAACTTAATTAATTTACTTCTAAATACATCATAATGTAATTTTTTATATGTAGGATAATCTAAAAAATTCTGTATGTAATATAATTTATCCGGTATTGAATATATTAATTTCATGACTGTAAAAAGCAGTTGATTGAATATCTTGTACCTTTAGTAATAGGTTCAGTGCCGTGAATCCAGATAGGTTCTGCTGGAAATAACATTCCATCCCCTGTTTTAAAACATTCTTTTATTTGACCATCAAAAAATCTAAATTCTCCACCTTCATAATCTTCATTTAAATTTAAAGTGCAAGAAGCTCTTATAGTTCCTTCAACATCACTATGATCTTTAATACATTGACCTACATCGTATTTTAAAATTCTAATATTTGAACTAGAACTAATTAATTTATCACTAAAAGTAGGAGATATTTTTTTAGATTTAATATGGAGAACATAATTGGCTATCATTGTAGCTATATATATTCTAGCATTATTTAAAGCATATAAAATATCTTCATTAGGATTATTTATTGTAGATAAATTTAAACATGTAAAATTATCCATTTCATGCTTATTAGTTTTAAATTTATAGCTTCCTTCTGTGAAACAAAATTCAGGATATTTTTCAAATATATCTATTATTTTCTGACAAACATCTAATGGTACTAAACCATTGATTCTATACTTTAAATCTGATATTTTATGGTCATAGGACATGCTATTTTCTCTCTTTCATTATATTCATAATTAATATATAAAGCATTATATGCTACAAAAATTAAATTTCAAGCCTGGATTTAACAAACAAGCCACTAAATCAGGGGCTGAATCTCAATGGGTTGATGGTGATTTTGTTAGATTTAGATATGGATTCCCCGAGAAAATAGGCGGTTGGTCGCAGTTAACCGCAGCCAATAAAACTCTTCCTGGAGCAGCAAGAAAACAACTCTCTTTTACTTCTTTTGCAGGAGAAAAATACACAGCAATAGGTACTTCTCAAGGTTTATTTTTATTTTATGGTAATGATTTTTATGACATCACACCTTTAGATACAGCAATCACAGGTTGTACTTTAACCACTGTTAACGGATCTGATGTTTTAACAATAGACAAAGGATCACATGGATTATTGGTTGGAAGATATGTAACTTTATCTGCAGTAACTGTTACGGCAGCAAGTAATTTTATAGCAGGTGATTTAGAAAAAGTTTATGAAATTTTAACCGTTCCAACAATTGACAAATTTACAGTTAAAGCAGTAAGCGCTGAAACAGGTGCAGGTATGACTGCAGCAGGAGCTGCAACAGTAAATCCTTATGTAAGTGTTGGACCGACAACTCAAACAACAGGTTATGGTTGGGGAACATCTTCTTGGGGTGTTGAGACTTGGGGAACTGAAAGATCTATAAGTACTGTGACTTTGGATCCAGGAAATTGGTCTTTGGATAATTTTGGTCAAGTTCTTGTTGCAACTATTTTTAATGGAAAAACATTTACTTGGAATGCAGGGGCTGCTTCACCTAGAGGAACAAGAGCTTCTACAAGTACTTCGGGTGTTGCAACAACAAATAATCCGACAGCTACGAGAATTACTATTGTATCCGATAGAGACAGACATTTATTTCATTTAGGAACAGAAACTACTATTGGAGATCCTAGTACTCAAGATCCGATGTTTGTAAGATTTTCTAATCAAGAAGATTTAAACACCTACCAACCTACAGCAACTAATACTGCGGGTACATTTAGATTAGATACTGGTAATGAAATTAGAGCAGCTATACAAGGTAAGGATTACATTTTTGTTGTAACGGATTTAGGAGCTTATGTAATTCAATATGTAGGACCTCCATATACTTTTTCAGTCAGACAAGTAGGTACTAACTGTGGATGCATTGGCCAAAATGCTATTTCTTATGCAAATGGTGCTGTGTGGTGGATGTCAGGTGAAGGAGGATTTTTTGTATATGACGGTACTGTAAAAGCATTACCTTCTTTAGTAGAAGACTTTGTGTTCTTAAATACAGTTACAGGAAACTTAGGGTTGAACTATGGTTCTTCCGATGTAATTTATTCATCTCCTAATAGTTTATACACAGAAATTAATTGGTTCTATCCTTCAGCTAATTCAGATCAGATTGATAGATGTGTTACTTATAATTATGGTGAAAATGTCTGGACCACTTCTTCAATAGCTAGAACGACTTATCAAGATCAAGGGGTATTTAATTTACCTTATGCTACAAAGTATGATGATAGTAATACACCTATATTCCCTGCTATTTTAGGAATAACAAATAAGTACGGAGCCTCTATTTACTATGCTCATGAAACCGGGACGGATCAAATCAATAGCACCGGGACAACTTCAATTAATGCTTTTATTTTATCTGGAGATTTTGAGATAACTAATAATAATAATATAGCGGATTTTACAGGTGACGGAGAATATATAATGTCAGTTAAAAGATTTATACCGGATTATAAATACCTGTTAGGCAGTTCTAAAATTACTTTATATTTAAATGATTACCCAAGTGAGACAGCAGTGAGCTCTTCTTTAGGACCCTTTACAATCACCACTACTACTGATAAAATAGACACACGTGCACGAGCAAGATTTGTAGCAATTCAAATAGCTAATGACGCTATCGGTGAAACTTGGCGTTACGGAACATTAAGAGTAGATGCAAAACCAGACGGGAGAAGATAATGCCATTTAAATCTGATAAACAAAGAAAATATTTATTTAAAAATAAACCTAAAGTAGCAAAGAAATTTGCAAAAGATTCCAAAAAGAAAACTCATAAAATGCCAGATGGTACTATTATGAAAGGTGCCAAACATAATGGCTAAAATAACTATTTATATACCTGAACCTAAACCGGAATACGAAGTAGAGAATCAAAGACAGATAATAGAATCCTTGACAACTATGAAACAACAGCTTAATTTTTCTTTTCAAGAAGATATGAAAAATGACCAAGAAGCATTAAATTATTTTTTATCCTAATGAGTATATTTTATAACAATCAAACTTTTAGTTTAACTACTACTAATTTAACTACAGTATTAACTATTTCCACTTCTTCTGTTGGAATAGTTAAAACAGTTCAAGCAGTCCACGATACTGCAAGTGCGGTTGATACAGATATTTTTGTTAAAAAAGTTTCTGGAAGTGACGTTCAAATTGGCCATCAAAGTTTAAATAAAGAAACTGTGAACATGCTAACAAATACCTTGAACTTAGAAGCGGGAGATGTTATAAAAATGCAAGCAGACACCGCTAATGAGATTTCAGGTATTATCAGTTATGCTTTAATAAACAGAGAGAATGAAAATGGATAATGAAGACTTACCGAAGATAAATTGTACAACTATAACAACTTATAGAAATACAAAAACCGGTGAAACATCAACTAAGAAAGTAGAAGGACCTGATATTGTTCAAGATATAACAGTTCAAGTTTCCCCAAAAGGATTAGAAGTTCTTCAGAAAGTTATGAACAGTGCCAAACGAAAACCCTAAAGGCGGAACAGAGATACAGTTTGAGTATTTAGAAAAATACGTAGACAAACAATTATTAGATCAAGTTCAGATTACTACATCTGTCCCTGAGAAAATTCCATTACATCCAACAAAGTTAAATATACTTTGGCAAAAAAATTCATACGATCAACCTAATATTGCTCCCTGGATGAGTGACAAATCTAATCACGACAAATATGATTGGTATGTATTCAATTCTCATTGGAGTCATGAAAAATTTAGAATGATGTACAATCTACCTAACTATAAATGCATTGTGATAAAAAATGGTTTAGGTAAAGATATTAAACAAGCTGCTCCTTATAAACAAGGACAGCCCCTTAAAATTATACATCAAAACACACCCTGGAGAGGACTTTCAGTTCTACTAGGTGCAATGCAACTTGTTAAAAACCCTTTAATTACTTTAGATGTTTACTCATCAACAGAAGTATATGGTAAAAACTTTTATGAAAAAAATGATAAAGCTTACGAGTCTTTATATGAACAAGCAAGAAATCTTCCTAATGTTAATTACATTGGATATAAACCTAATGATTATATTTTAGATAATTTACATAACTATAACATGTATGTTTACCCAAGTATCTTTGAAGAGACTTCTTGTATATCTTTATTAGAGTCTATGGCCGCGGGCCTATATTGTATTACTACGAACTATGGAGCTCTATTTGAAACCGGTGCAGAATTTCCAATGTACATACCTTATGATGAAAATTACAGAGGACTAGCTGAAAAATTTGCTTATGGCATAGAAGCAGCGGCTCAAACTTTACACGATCAAAGTATTATTAACCATTTAGATTCTCAATCTAGTTATGCAAAAATATATTACGGGTGGCCTAAGCAAGCATCCTCTTGGACTAAATTTTTAAAAGGAGCAATACAGCATGGAAAACAAAACGTACGTTAATAAAGACACTTACCAAACAATTAAAGTTAACAAAGTAGATATGCCTAACAAGCCTAACAAGTCTAACCAGCCTAACCAGCCTAATGAACCTAATGAACCTATTTGGTTTAATCAAGAACCAGGGACAAACGCATCTGTGAGAACTATTAATCTAGGAGATAATTCACCTGTAAAAATTATGGTATGCACACCGTGTCATAGTGATGTCTCTATGCATTATTGCCAAGCTGTTTTAAAGTTTCAAATGGAATGTTGGCAAAAAAAAATAATGGTAAGTTTTACTCTATTAAAATCTTCTTTAGTAACTCAAGGAAGAAATTTATGTGTAGCAGAAATGTTAAATGGTCCTGAGAACTACACTCATTTATTGTTTATAGATTCTGACATAGACTTTAAAGCAAACACTATATTCAAGATGTTGGAAACAGACAAAGATATTATATCCTGTCCTTATCCTATGAAGGATTTGAATTGGGATAAAATGTGGAGAAGAACTACTGTAAAAGAAAATGCTGTTACAAACGCTGAAGAATTAGCTAGAGCAGGTTATACCTTCCCTGTTAAAGTAATGGATCCTCACTCAATAACAGTAGACAAAGGAGTTATAGAACTTACTCATGCTCCTACGGGATGCATGTTAATTAAAAGAAAAGTGTTTGATAAGATGATTAAAGCTTATCCTGAACTAGAGATTTTCCAACCTACTGTTATTAACGGTAAAGAAGAAAAAAAACCCAACATGTACAATTTTTTCGACACCTTACATGATATTAAATCTAAACGTTATTTTGGAGAAGACTTTGGTTTCTGTCAGAGATGGGCAGATATAGGTGGCAAAGTATATGGCTATATAGATGATTATATTACTCATGTTGGAGACCATCAATATACCGGTCGTTTCAGAGACGATTTGTGGCAAGCTACACGACCTGTAAAAGCAGTTGACGACACCAAAAAAATCAAATAAAGTACCGTATTACAGGATTTCGTTGCCTGCTTAACAATATAAATATATTTAAATTATGGCAATATCTAGATCTTTAATGAACAGACAACTAAGAGCAAACGGTGGAATTATGGACGTTACACCAAGAGAAAATT
>Ga0222686_1000494_pt1 | contig 11935 bp, 14 predicted proteins | sample AntAcemetage1159_FD_181400 | JGI IMG/M metagenome (GOLD analysis project Ga0222686, IMG submission 181400) | Saline water microbial communities from Ace Lake, Antarctica - #1159 | ecosystem: Environmental > Aquatic > Non-marine Saline and Alkaline > Saline | place: Antarctica: Ace Lake...
CATGACATGCAAGATTTTTACCTAAAATTTGTTGACGAAGAGCAAGCACAAGAGGTTCTCTACACTAAAGTAGTAGACGAGTGGAGCGAGCCTGAAGACCCTGACGTTGAGCCTATCCCTTTGCGGTGGCATTATGTGCCTAATTACGTTAACATTGACACGATTGGCATTATCTACGAGCCACAGACTGACCCACTGCCAGAGCCACCACCTGAGCCTGTGCCTTACGCTGGCTGGTTTGTGAACGTACGAGTAGTGGGTGAAGACCCAGAGCCGATAGAGCTTTATTCAATTGACCCACAGCCGTATCCCATAAGAATTTGGGCTTAAAGGAATATTATGTCCGTAAATCTTTCTGCTTTAGCTGGCGCGGGTTTTCAATTTTCAGACGCTAATGGAAATCCTTTAGCGGGCGGAAAATTGTTTTCTTACGAAGCGGGTACAACAACGCCTGCCGTAACGTATACAAGTTCAACAGGGCTTACGGCGCACCCAAACCCAATTATTTTTGATTCTGCGGGGCGAGTGCCGACCGGTGAAATTTGGCTTACAGCAGGCATTAACTATAAATTTACGCTTACGTCTAGCACAGACATTTTAATCGGAACTTACGATAATATTTCGGGGATTAATGACGTTTTAGCTTCGGATATAACGTATGTACCTGCAGGCACTGGGGCTGTGGCTACTACGGTGCAGGGGAAGCTGCGGGAGAGTGTGAGTGTTAAAGACTTTGGGGCTGTGGGGGATGGGGTGACAGATGACACTGTGAATATACAAAAGGCACTTGACGCTGGTTTAGGTCCGGTGCATTTCCCGGCAGGGGTATACATTGTTTCCTCTGAAATTGTTGTACCAGATATGTCCGGCATTATCGGAGTTAATCCTTTCTGGAAACGACGAACTGGCTACGTATATGACGGAGCAAAACAAACAGTTTTTAAATACACGGGATCTGGTGGTGCGAATAGCTGCGTTGTTCGACTATCTAACAAGGCTGTCGGGGTTGAAGGATCAGACTTTGCTGCCCCTGTTACCGATGATTTAGAAAGCTACATCGCCAGAGATTTCCATATTGACTCTAACGGCTTAGCCCATTATGGGTGCTATGTTTACCGGGCGGGTAATCAGTCAAATCTTGGTAACATAACGGCAGAGAAGTCTTTAAAATACAATCACGTTCACATGGGGTGCTATGCGGCGGTGTTTGGCGTCTTTGGCGCTTACGAATGCGTCGAGCACGGCGTAGCCATTGGTTACGATGTATTTTCTTGGGGGTCTGTAGAGTCTACCTGCTTTGAATACTCTGCTACATTCTTGACAGTAAACAACGGCACAGCATCGACCTATGTTGCTGGCAGCGCAACGGACCTTGATGACTCTGGCGGCATATTTGTATTAGGTCGCGGTTCTGTTGTCAGAATCACATCTGAAAGCAACAAAGGCAGAGCGTGCCGTTTAGGCCAATACAACAGCTCAAGTGCCACAATGGGTCCGGTTAACTATGAACTTCCATACATTGAGGGCAATGCAGATGGGCCATACATTGACTATAGAAATGCGTCAGATGGACTTGTAGTAGAAAAAGGGTTCATGCATCCTGGAAATCCTGCGACTACTCTGCTGCCTCAAAACATAAAAATAGATGGACTGAATAATGCGGGCGTGCCATTAACAGATGCTGGGCCATCAAGAAGTGAAGAATGGCTTGTTTTACGTGAATTAAGCGGTGACTTATTTGGGGTCGGGGTAGAAATTAACTCAAACACTAATAAATACAAAATGGAACGGTGTGGGCCGTACTTTACTTTTGCCAGTAAGCGGCCTGGGGCGTTCTCAGTTAATTTATCTTTGGCAGGATCAGTTACTGCCGGAGTAAATGGGTACAGCTCCCGTATTGGGTTTGTTACAAAGATAGGTAACGTAGTTACGGTAAATGGCCGCATCGCACTAACTTCTCTTGATGCGGCAACATCGGGCAGCATGCAAATAACAGGACTGCCCTACAGAATAGCCAATCTATCGCAAAACTTTGGATGTTGTTCCAGTATTACCTATAACGCTCTAAATACTGCTCTTGTAGCAATAAACGGTACTTTGACGGGTAATAATTCATATATTGATTTAAAAAAATTAACGGCGGCTTCAACCAGCAACATCACGGGATTGTCGTCTACAGACCTAACGGCAACATCACTAATTCAATTTAGCGCCACATACATAACTGACGACTGATATGGGAATACTTGACATAACAACTCCGCCACCCAGCTGGTGGCAGATCATTCAGATGATATTTGGTAAAGACGTGCCTGAAGGCGATGTGTTTGCAGCTTGTCGCAACTATCCAGAGGATAAGCCTAAATGAGAACCTACTTCTTTGGACTATGGAGTGCCACCTCCCAGATGGTTAACGCCATTATTGTGTTAGGAGATAAATGAAAATAGCCTTCTATATCGGTGGTCACACCTCAGACAAACTATCCTCCCGCATTGGGTTGGCATTGATACGCCACACCCAGAAAGGCGCTTACGGTCAAGTCACCTATGTGGAGGCTATCCACGCAGAGCATCCTGATGGCAAGGTGACTATCGTAAGCTCCTCATTGCGAGCCAAGGGAGTGCGAAGCAAGGTGACGCGATTGAACCCACTGCACTGGCTGATATTTCTTTTCTCAACAAGGGCAGTATATGTACACGCGTCGCAAAAATAAACGACTGTTAATTTCATAAAACATGAATCATATTTTATTGGCTTTGTTGTTTCAATTTGTACTTGCCCCTATATCATGGTGGCTAGGTGCATTTTTTGTCATTGGCTATTATTTAGGGCGTGAAATGGCTCAGGCTGAATACAGAGTCATTCAAAACTTCTACGCTGGCAAGCGGGCTAATATGCCTTGGTGGGGTGCATTTCAAAGCAAGGCATGGAATATTAAGAGTATTTTAGATTGGGTGTTACCCAGTATTGCCGTAATTATTGTTGCTTTACTAGCTTTAGTATTAAAATAACTGTATATTTATACTGTATCGGCTCAGTAAACCGAGGATTCTAAGGAATCAAGCAAAATGAGTGAAGAAGTCCAAAACTTAGCGGAAGTACCTGATGCACCCGCGCCAGAACAAGAGGCCACGGCGGCCCCTGAATCTGAAGAAACACAAGCGCCGGAAGTAGAGGCAGAGGCAGGCAAGAGCTTCACACAAGAAGAACTTGACGCCATTGTCAGCAAACGACTTGCAAGAGAACAGCGAAAGTGGGAAAGAGAAACGCGCGCGCGACAGGCCGAACAGCCTATCAGCCCGAAAGAAGTGCCCCCTGTTGACCAGTTTGAGTCTGTAGAAGCCTACGCGCAAGCGTTAGGCGAACGCAAAGCTCAAGAAATGATGCAGCAAAGGCAGTTCCAAGAGCAGCAAACGCAGGTCTTAGAAGCCTACCACGACCGTGAGGAAGAAGCGCGAGGCAAGTATGACGATTTTGAACAAGTCGCCTACAACCCAAACGTTCCAATCACGACCGTGATGGCCGAAACCATCCGCGCCTCAGACGTTGGCCCCGACGTAGCATACTACTTAGGGTCTAATCTGAAAGAGGCCGCCCGGATTTCCAAACTAGCGCCCTATCAGCAAGCCAAAGAATTGGGAAAGCTAGAAGCCAAATTGGCCGATAGCCCGCCCGTTAAAAAAACGTCGAGTGCTCCTGCGCCGATTTCGCCCGTTACCGCTCGCGGTAGCACCGGTAAGGTCTTAGATACAACAGACCCACGCTCAATCAAAGAGATGAGCACATCTGATTGGATCGAAGCCGAACGGCAGCGGCAGATCAAAAAGTGGGAAGCTCAGCGAAACCGCTAACTTTATAGGACTTAATCATGGCTAACAGTATCTTAACTATCGACATGATTACCCGTAAGTGTCTTGAGATTCTCGAGAACAACTTGGTAATCACCCGTAACGTCAATCGCCAGTACGACGACTCGTTCGCCGTCCAAGGCGCAAAGATTGGCTCAACCCTGCGTATCCGCCTGCCCGACCGTGCGTTGGTGTCTAACGGTGCCGCTCTGCAAGTCCAGGACGACAACGAGCAGAACACCACTTTAACTGTTGATAACCAGAAGCACATCGGCATCAACTTCACCACCGAAGAACTGACAATGCAGTTGGACGACTTCGCTGAGCGCGTGTTAAAGCCACGTATCAGCCAGTTGGCCTCAAGCGTTGACGCTGACGTGGCTAACTCGTTTAAGTTTATCGGCAACACAGTTGGCACGCCAGGCACAACGCCATCAACTTCATTGGTTTTGTTGCAGGCTCAGCAAAAGTTGAACGAAAACGCTGCCATGATGTCGCCACGTTACGCCACGGTTAACCCCGCAGCCAACGCTGGGCTAGTCGAAGGCTTGAAAGGTTTGTTCAACCCAACGGAAACCATTTCCCGTCAGTTTAAGAACGGCATGATGGGCGTAGGCGTGTTGGGTTACGAAGAAATCAACATGAGCCAGTCGATTAAACAGTTTACAACCGGCACCCGTACCGCTACCGGCGGCACGACTTCAGCCGCTGTGACTGTTGAAGGCGCAACCACCATCGCTATTACCGGTGCCGGCGCTGCCGGTACTGTTAAAGCCGGCGACGTCTTTACTGTTGCAGGTTGCTTTTCTGTTAACCCACAGACCCGTGAATCGACTGGTTCGTTGTTCCAGTTCGTGGCTGTGACTGACGTTACGCTAAGTGGCGCAGGCGCAGGCGACATCACGGTCGCCGCAATGTATTCGGCCACACAGGCTCTCGCTACTGTCGATGTTCTGCCAGCTAGCGGCGCTGCAATCGTTTTTGTTGGCGCTGCTGGTGTCCAGTATCCACAGAACTTGGTCTACCATAAAGACGCAATCACGTTTGCTACCGCTGACTTGGTTATGCCACAAGGTGTGGACATGGCGTCACGTCAAGTGCACAACGGCATTTCGATGCGTATTGTTCGTCAGTACGACATCAACAATGACCGTATGCCTTGCCGTGTTGACGTGCTTTACGGCTTTAGCGTAATCCGTCCGCAAATGGCTGTCCGTATGTGGGGCTAAATAAGCTGGGGGCTTCGGCCCCCACTTGTTGTCTTAACTTATTCTGAAAGGAAATATCATGACGTATCAAACTTCTGACGGCAACGTCGCTGAGGAAAAGTCGCTAGGCGGTAACGTTTTGCTCTCTGACACGGGCGCAGGGTTGTACTTTCTTAGCATAGCGGTTACTGCTGGTACAACAACCACAACTGCTGCTGCGGGTTCTATCGGTGTGACCACCAACGCCGCTGGCTTGGGTGATCTGTTTATCTCCGACGGTTCGGTTTGGCAATTCGCCGCTGTGGCCTAAATGTGATTAGGGCGGGCGCTAAGGCGCCTACCCGATAGGATACCTATGGCAGTTATCTACCTAAAACACGAAATGCACGGCGCTAAAGTAGCAAGTTCCCGCGAAGAAGCTGACGCTGACATCCGTAACGGTTGGGAAGAATTTGACCCCTCAGCACCTAAAGTTGCGCCAGCCCCTTCCCAAGAAGACCCTGAAACGCCTATACTTAACGCATTGCAACCCCGTCGCGGGCGCGCGCGTAAACAATAGGAGCTTGCATGGCTACCGCCGGGGACATTATTAATGGGTCGCTTAGGCTAATCGGGCAACTCGCCGAGGGCGAAGAACCGTCAGCAGCCACAGCGCAAGACGCGCTAGACGCCATGAACCAGATGATTGAAAGCTGGAACACGGAACGCTTGGCGGTTTACGCAACACAAACGCAAATCTTTACTTGGCCGATAAACGTTGTGACGCGCACGCTTGGGCCTACGGGCGACTTTGTAGGCGTGCGGCCAATTAAGATTGACGATTCAACGTTTTTTAAAGACGGGTCTTCGGGCTTGTCTTTTGGCGTTAAGTTAATCAATCAAGAACAGTACAACGGCATTGCGCTAAAGTCTGCGACAAGCTCGTATCCTGAAGTGATGTTTGTCAACGAAACGTATCCTAACGTTGAAATGACAATCTTTCCCGCGCCCACAAAACTGCTGGAATGGCACATTGTTTCGGTGCTAGCGCTCACTCAACCCGCAAAGATCGGCACTAGCTTGGCGTTCCCGCCAGGCTACTTGCGGGCGTTTCGCTACAACTTAGCTTGCGAGTTGGCGCCCGAGTTCGGCGTAGAGCCATCAGGACAAGTGATGCGCATTGCCATGACAAGCAAGCGCAATTTAAAGCGCATTAACAATCCTGACGACATCATGGCCATGCCATTCCCGTTAATGGGGCGGCGCCAAAGATACAACATATTCGCTAACAATCTCTAATGAAAACGCCGATACTCGGAAGTTCGTATGTAGCTCGGTCGGTCAATGCGGCTGATAACCGCATGATTAATTTGTTTCCTGAGATTGTTCCTGAAGGTGGGAAAGAGCCGGCGTTTTTAAACCGCGCGCCTGGGCTAAAGCTAGAGGTCGCCGTTGGTACTGGGCCGGTACGCGGAATGCGGACGTTTAACGGGTTTGCTTACATTGCGTCTGGCAACACGCTTTACAAAATTGATTCTGAATACAACATCACCACTTTAGGTTTGCTAGCCAATGACGGCCCCGTTAGCATGACTGACGATGGAACGTATTTGGTTGCGGCCTGTAATGGCCCTGCTTTTTACTACAACTCAGTCACAGATACCTTCGGCGAAATTACGGACACAGACTTTCCTGGTGCGCTAACAGTTTCTTATTTAGACGGGTACTTTGTCTTTATTGAACCAGACAGCCAGCGTGTGTGGGTGTCTGAGTTGTTAGACCCAACATCAATTGACCCGTTAAGTTTTGCAAGCGCCGAAGGTAGCCCAGACGGGTTGGTTTCGTCTATCACCGACCACTCCGAAGTTTGGTTGTTTGGCACAAACTCTGTCGAGGTTTGGTACAACTCAGGCGCGCTTGATTTTCCTTTGCAGCGTATTCAAGGCGCCTTTAACGAAATTGGTTGCGCTGCGACATTTTCCGTTGCCAAACTTGATAACGGTTTGTTTTGGCTTGGCGCAGACGCCCGAGGCAAAGGTATTGTTTACCGAGCTAACGGCTATACTGGGCTAAGAATAAGCACCCATGCGGTGGAGTGGCAAATCCAACAGTACGGCGATATATCTGACGCCATAGCATATACATACCAGCAAGACGGCCATTCATTTTACGTGTTGACGTTTCCTACCGCGAACGCCACTTGGGTGTACGACGTTGCTACTCAAGCGTGGCATGAGCGCGCAAGTTTTACCAATGGTAATTTTGGCCGCCATCGCAGCAATTGCCAAATGGCTTTTAACAGCAAGATTATTATCGGCGACTACCAAAACGGCAATTTGTATTCTTTTGATTTAAATGTTTACGCAGACCACAACCGCGTGCAAAAATGGTTACGCTCGTGGCGGGCGTTGCCCACCGGCGCAAACGATCTTAAGCGCACTGCGCAGCATAGCTTGCAATTAGACGCGGAGACGGGCGTAGGTTTACCCGGCGTGGTTGAAATACCTGGGCGCGTGTACTTGACCCCACTTATTATTGTTGGTGATTTTTACATCAACGATGAAGTGGTAATTATTACAGCGGTTGATGACTATGTTCAACCAAAAGTAATGTTGCGTTGGTCTGATGACGGCGGGCACACATGGTCTAATGAGTATTGGCGGTCGATGGGCGGCGTAGGAGAGTATGGCACCCGCGTTATCTGGCGCAGGCTTGGCATGACAAATAAGCTGCGCGACCGTGTTTATGAAGTGTCTGGAACAGACCCAGTAAAGATAGCTATTATGGGTGCTGAATTACAACTGAGCGCAACAAATGCCTAATTCAACTCAAATACCGGCACCACGGGTTCCAGTTATTGACCCAGCGACAAACTTAATGTCCAGAGAATGGTTTAGGTTTTTCAACGCTGTGTACGAACAATTGGGCGCCGGCAACGGCGGCGCGACAGGTACATTTACAACTGTTGATGGTAAAACCGTCACAGTCGTTAACGGAATTATTACGGGGATAGTCTGATGTCAATTAACATTTCGTATTTAGCTGGCGCAGGCGCTCAGTTTTTTGACAGCGGCGGCGATCCACTTTCCGGCGGGCTGCTCTACACCTATTTAGCTGGTACAACTACGCCAGTATCTACTTACACTTCGCGCTCAGGCGCGGCGTTTAACACCAACCCGATTGTGTTAGACGCAGCTGGTAGAACACCGGCTGAAATTTGGCTAGACGGTGGTGTGTTGTATAAGTTTGTGCTAAAAACATCTGCGTTTGCGCAGATTGGAAGCTACGACAACATCCCTGCTGTAAACGACCCGACAACCACAAACAACCTAATTATTGTCGCCGGCACAAACGTGTTGACTGGCGCGGCTACGCCGCCGCTTGAAGGCTATACGGCTGGTGCGCAATACAGTTTTATCGCGCAAAACACCAACACCGGCGCTGTGACGCTAGACATTGACAGTTTAGGCGTAAAGTCTGTTACACAATTTGGCGCAACCGCGCTTGTGGCGGGCAGCATTATCGGCGGGGCGATGATTCTTGTCGAGTATGACGGGACTCAATTTCAACTACTAAACCCAAGTTCTTTTGTTAATTTAACTGTTTCTGGGGATTTAGATGTTGGTGGGGATTTAACAGTCGCCGCGTACACCGAAACAGTTACAAGTGAAGCAACGGTTGGCGCGACCGCTACATTGAGCATTGCGCTAGGAACGATTTTAGTTGCTAAGTTAACTTCAGCTACGCCGTGTACATTTACAATGCCCGCCGTGGTAGCAGGAAAGTCATTCTTGTTGTTGCTTAAACAGCCTGACTCCGGCACCGCCACAACCGCTGCTTTTACGGACGTTAAATGGAGTGCTGTTGGCGCGCCGATTATCACGGCTACAGTCGGAAAAATGGACATCCTGTCTTTTGTTTGTGACGGTACTTATTGGTACGGCACAATCGTACAAGGGTTTACCCCATAATGTTTGCCGCCAATAACATCTTTTTAACCGGAAAAAGTTTTTACTTTGCCGATTTTTTAATCGTTGCCGGCGGCGCGGGCGCATCTAACGGCGGGGGCGGGGCTGGTGGTTTAATACAAGGCAGCGGTGAATTTTTAAAAGTTGGCCAAATTTATTCTGTTGTTGTCGGCGGCGGCGGGGCCATCAACACTAACGGCGGCGACTCGTCGCTAACTGATTTTGGCACCGCCATTGGCGGTGGCGCCGGCGCAGTGCTAAACGCAATAGGCAGTGTCGGCGGCTCAGGCGGCGGCGGTTCGTACAATACGTCTACAGGCAATCCTTTAGCTGGCGGTGCTGGAACTGCTGGGCAAGGCAACGCGGGTGGATTTGGCTACGCCTCACCTAATGAAGGCGGTGGTGGTGGTGGGGCTGGATTTGGCGGGAATAACGGAAACTTAGGCGGCAAAGGCGGCGATGGTTTGCAATCTTCAATTACCGGTACATCGCTCTATTACGCTGGTGGCGGCGGCGGCGCAAACAATAACGTTGCAGCAACAGGGTCAGGCGGTGCGGGTGGTTTAGGCGGCGGCGGTGCGGCGGGTGGGTTACCTGGGTATAGCGGTGTTTCTGGTACGGCAAACACTGGCGGCGGTGGTGGGGGCTCTAACGGCGGCACAGCGGGCTCAGGCGGCTCAGGTGTGGTTATTTTGTCTGTCCCGACTGGTGACTACACCGGCGTTACGACAGGCTCTCCTACAGTTACTACAAGCGGTGGAAACACTATTATCAAATTTACAGCTAGTGGGTCTTATACGGCGTAGTTAATTTTTGTTTTGGCAGCGTTTGCGGCCGTGCTGTCAGCAACGCAAGTGTAACAATAGGAATGGCGTACTACAATGGACACACAAGCTGTTTTTGATTGGATAGTAGGTATCGGCGGCGCTGTTGTCGGTTGGGCTTTGAAAATGATATGGGAAGCGATTAAAGATATGCGCGCCGACATTAAAGACCTAGACAAGCAGATGCACGAAGACTTCGTGCGCCGCGACGACTTTAAAGACGCCGTGCGTGAGATCAAAGACGACATGCGTGTGGGCTTTACCAAGGTAGAAGCCACGCTAGGTCTGATATTTAAGAAGCTAGACCAGAACAACAGTAAGGATTGATTGTGCAAGTAACGTACACCGGTATCTTAGCCAAACTTAACCCAGCAAAAGACTTGTACGGTCTTTTGGGTTTCGGCGAGCGTGGCTTAGTTGACCCCACGACCATGCAGTCCAAAGTCGCAGCGCTGCAAGACGAACTGCTAAAGATGGAACAAGCAGACGTCAAGACAACGCACCGGTTCTTGCCAGGTGTTTACGAACGCGAGATTGTTGTGCCGCCATGGACAGTATTGACCGGCGCTGAACACAAAACAGACTATAAAGTACGGCTAGAAAAAGGTACGATAGCGGTAAATGTTGATGACAGCGTGCGAGTGCTGACCGCGCCGTGTGAATTTATAGCCAAAGCAGGCGCCCAACGAGCAGGGCGGGTGTTTGAAGAAGAAGTCGTTTGGGTGGATGTGTACGAAAACCCAGACGACTGTACTGATGTGCTAAGGTTAGAAGACCGGCTTTACGTAGTCCCTGAATGCGGGCTAGGCGAAAACCGGACGCAAGCAATTAAACATGAAAAAGCGCAAGAACTTGCGCATGAAGGAGTGTAATTATGGCCGGATGGGTAGCAGCCGCCACCGTAGGTGCAGCCGTTGTCGGCGGCGCCATAAGCTCTAGCGCGTCAAGTCGAGCAGCTAGCACACAAGCAGACGCAGCCCGTCAAGCCGGTGAGCTGCAACGCGCCTCAGAAGTTGAGTCGTTAGCGCTACAACGCGAGATATTTAACCAACAGCGCGCCGACACCGCGCCGTTTCGCCAAGCTGGGCTAGGCGCGCAAAACCAACTGTTAACGTATCTAGGGTTAGCGCCGCAAGCCAGCGCCATGGCGCCAACTACACAGTTTGATGAAGCGGGCTATAACCGTGCCATGGATAGCTACAACCAAGGTCTTAGCTCAGGCACTGGTGTGCCAGGACAAGGCACGTTTACACCTGGTTATTACCAAGACAGCGGCGGCGAAGGCGGCGCGTCGACGTACATAGACCCAGTGTTCACCCCCGCGCCCGCCGCAGCAGCAGGCGCTGGGATGGCCATGCCAACCCGTGAGCAGTTCACCACAACAATGCCGGTTGACCAGCTAAACGTCAACACAGCGTCGCCAGACTTTGGCCGGTATGCGCAAGACTTCAGGGCTAGCGCTGAAGCAGCGTTGCCCCCATCCTTTAGGGCTAGCGCTGAAACGGCTTTACCCGCGGCTTTTACTGGGCAAGTAGATTTACAAGCCGATCCAGGCTACCAATTTAGATTGTCTGAAGGCATGAAAGCCTTAAACCAACAAGCAGCCGCAAGAGGTGGTTTAATTTCAGGCGCGGCGTTAAAAGGCGCGCAACGTTTTGGCCAAGACTTGGGGTCGCAAGAATACGGCGCGGCGTATGGACGCGCGCTAACAGAGTACGGCGCCGGCGTTGACCGGTCGAACACCGTGTTTGGCCGCGATTTAACCCAATACGGTGCTGATGTAGACCGGTCGAACACATTGTTTGGTCGTGAATACGACGTGTTTCAATCCAACTATGCAAACGCAATAAATCCGTTACTTGCTCTTACTGGGTCGGGGCAAATAGCCACCAATCAACTAGGCAATTACGGGTCAAGGTTTGCTACTAACGCGGCGGGCACCATGAGCTCAAGCGCCGCTAATCAAGCCAACGCGCTAGGCGCAGCCGGTCAGGCTCGGGCGTCTGGGTATATGGGGCAAGCCAACGCGCTTAACGCTACTTTAGGTAATCTTGCTAATATCGGCGGGCAATACCGAGCAGGGCAAAACCGAGCAGGGCCATATGGC
>Ga0222686_1000495_pt1 | contig 11925 bp, 10 predicted proteins | sample AntAcemetage1159_FD_181400 | JGI IMG/M metagenome (GOLD analysis project Ga0222686, IMG submission 181400) | Saline water microbial communities from Ace Lake, Antarctica - #1159 | ecosystem: Environmental > Aquatic > Non-marine Saline and Alkaline > Saline | place: Antarctica: Ace Lake...
CATGAACATACTGGAATTGATAATATATATAGGTAATATAAATACAATGTATACGTTAATACGTACATTCTTTTATGAATTAGACAATATTCTATGTAGTTATCCAAATATTCGTAATCCAGAAAATTTAGTATTTAGACAAAGTGAACTTCTGGATTAGCAATAGAATACTTTATACATTAGAAGTAACAAAATTGAAACATAAAAATACGTTATATATATATTATTATACAATGTCAAACTTATCTATACGTTTGTTAACGTTTAACGATTACGACCAAGAGAATTCATCCGAGGAATTTATACCATGTAAAGAACGTTCGTATGTGATTCAAATGTTTGGTTTAAATCACATCGGTGAAACGTATGCCGTGACGGTTACAGGTTATTATCCATTCTTTTATGTGAAAGTGGGAGAAGACTGGACCACCTCTAACAAATTGTCTTTTACACAATATTTATATAGATTAGTCGGTTCTAAATATTTTGAAAATACGATTATAAAAACAACACTAGTAAAAAAAAATAAATTATATGGATTTAATGCAGGTAAACAATGTAAATTTGTAAAAGTTGAGTTTGTAAATTTACAATCGTTTAAAAAATTTAAAAATTTATGGTACGATTATGAAAGTAAAACACCAAAGATAAAGACACTTGACTGTTGTGGTTATCCTACCGAATTGTATGAAGCACAAATACCTCCACTCCTGCGCATGTTTCATATTAAAAACATCAAACCTTCTGGATGGATACTATTACCGCATAAATATTGTAGTATACTACAAGGTAAACATACGGGTCAAACCTCATGTTCGTTTGAAGTTTCCATAGATTATAAACGAATCATTACGGACCCAGAAAATGAAACACGGGTTCCTTATACGATTGCAAGTTTTGACATTGAGGCATCCAGTAGTCATGGTGATTTTCCGGTTGCAACCAAGGATTATATTAAATTAGCACAAGAAATGGTAGATGCGTGGGACGGACAAGATTCCACCCATACAGCTGACTTTATTCGGGATATTATATTGACTTCGTTTGGATATGCCTACGAACCCGTATGGAATATCAGTCGTGTATATATAAAATCAACGATAACTGAACCGGACGTAAGACAATCTATAAAGATGTTTATGCAATGTAAGAATTCAGAAGAAGTGTACATTAGTAAAGAAATCTCAGACACGTATAACACAGAAGAGGAATGTATGATGGAAGGTGTATCCAACCATATCATTGAAGAATATACACCCTTGTTTCGTAAAAAAATTCAGGTTGTAAAATCTGGACAATCTGTATTGAGTATATTGGATAATACAACATTTACACGTGAAACACGTATTCAAATGTTAAATGTATTATTATGTGCATCGTTTCCAGAGGTAAAAGGAGATGAAGTTACTTTTATTGGTACTACATTTTGGAGATATGGTGAGACGGAACCTTATTTAAACCATTGTATTGTGGTAGGTAGTTGTGAGGACTTACAAGAAGTACAACATACATGCATAGAAACTTATACTCGTGAGGAAGACGCGATGCTTGCATGGAGTAAATTGATACGAACGGAAGACCCCGACATCGTAACCGGATATAATATATTTGGATTTGATTATCCATTTATGTACACTCGTACAAAGGAACTAGGTATATCTTCAGAGTTTTTAAAACTTTCTAGAAATCATAATGAGATTTGTTGGAAAAAGGATTGGAAGACCAATACTTATAATATTGAAGAAAATACAATCATCATTGCCTCTGGACAACATAATTTAAAATTTATCAAAATGAATGGTAGATTAAATATTGACATGTATAATTACTTTAGGAGGGATTATACCCTAATGAGTTATAAATTAGATTATGTGTCTGGTTATTTTATTGGAGATAAAGTGATATCTTATGAACACGTCGGTACAAATACAAAAATTGTTAGTAAAAATTTAATTGGATTAGAGAAAGGGTCTTATGTTATCTTGGAAGAAGAATCTTATACGGTAGATAAATATAAAGACGGTGAAAAATTTAAGGTCGTACAAATCGTACCCCATGAAAGTATATTTTATATTCAAGGTCTCGTTGAACCAGATAGGAAGAAAAAAATTAGATGGGGGTTAGCCAAAGACGATGTAACCCCTCAAGACATTTTTAGAATGACCAAAGAAGGACCAAAAGAACGATATATCATTGCAAAATATTGTATTCAAGATTGTAATCTGGTGCACCATTTAATGAATAAGATTGATGTCATTACAGGTTACATTGAAATGTCTGGGTTATGTAGTGTCCCTATGGATTATTTGGTTATGCGTGGTCAAGGTATAAAATTAACAAGTTATATCGCAAAAAAATGTAGGGAGAAAGGATACTTGATGCCAGTTTTAGATAAAACATTAACGAATGAAGGATACGAAGGTGCCATTGTTCTTCCCCCGAAACGGAATTTATATCTAGATGATCCGATTGCATGTGTAGATTATGGTTCTTTGTATCCTTCTTCCATGATTAGTGAAAATATTTCATCCGACAGTAAGGTTTGGACCAAAGAATATGACTTGGACGGAAATATCATAAAAGTGTTTGGAGAACAAGACGAAACGGGTACATTTATATATGATAATTTAAAGGAATATAAATATGTAGATATCACGTATGATACTTATCAATGGCGTAATAAAACAAAGGATGAAACCTCCGCACGAATAAAAGTGAAAGTAGGTTATAAAACGTGTAGATTTGCACAGTTTCCAAAAGGGGATTTGGGTATATTACCAGCCATTTTAAAAGAATGTTTAGCGGCACGGAAACATACCCGAAAACAAATCATACGTGAAAAAGATGAATTTATGAAGAACGTCTTAGATAAACGTCAGCTTTCAATTAAAATTACTGCAAATTCTATATACGGTCAGACTGGTGCAATAACAAGTACTTTTTATGACCAAGATGTTGCTGCGTCTACAACTGCAACTGGACGAAAACTATTATTATATGGACAGCGTGTTATAGAAGAGGCGTATAAAGACCGAATCGTAACTACGGTATCCTATGGTCCTGTACGAACCAATGCGGAATATGTATATGGCGATACAGACTCTATCTTCTTTAAGTTTAATTTACAAGAAATAGATGGAACTCCAATCCAGGGTCAACCTGCTCTTAAAATTACAATTGAAATTGCGAAACAAGCAGGAGAACTTGCAAGTAAATTTTTAAAACAACCTCATGATTTAGAGTATGAAAAGACCTTCTTACCGTTTTGTTTACTATCCAAAAAGCGGTATGTTGGTATGATGTATACGGACGACGTCAACCATTGCAAGCGAACTTCTATGGGTATAGTATTAAAACGACGTGACAATGCGCCAATAGTGAAAGACATATATGGTGGAATTATAGATATATTAATGAAAAATAAAAATATAGATAAAGCAGTTGAATTTCTGCAATCTAGTTTAAATCATTTAATGCATGGAAATATTCCAATGGATAAATTGGTAATTACAAAATCATTGAGGGGTAATTATAAAAATCCAAATCAAATTGCACATAAAGTATTAGCGGATAGAATTGCAAGAAGAGACCCTGGTAATAAACCAAACATAGGGGATAGAATCGCATTTGCTTATTTTAAACACGAAAATGCACGTGCATTACAAGGTGAAAAAATAGAAACGCCTCACTACATACAAACGAACAAGTTAGTAATAGATTATGCGCATTATATCACGAATCAAATCATGATACCCGTTCAACAAGTATTTGCATTGGTGCTTGAACAGATGACCATATTCAAAAAAAAAAAAGGTATAACCTTAAGACAATGGAATAGACAAATCGCCGAATTAAAACTTAAATATCCAAATCAAGAAGTATATGAGGACCAATTAGATAAATTGCGTAACCGTGAAGTGAAAACAGTATTGTTTGATGACTATTTACGCCGTATTATAAATAAATCCAACAGAGTACGTCCTATTTCGGAATATTTTTCGGTATCTTAATATTTACATAGTATTATAACCTTTGAAACTTATATAAAACTATACATCTGTTCATATATATGTCTGTGAATTCATATCAAAAATATAATGGTTTCGGTAAAACCGGACTTTCAAACGTTGGTAATAGTTGTTATATCAATTCATGTATTCAATGTTTATCCCATACCTATGAATTAAATGAACTTTTAGATTCTTTGGACGTGGGTTTGTTTAAACCCAGTCCAGATACCACAATGTTGTATGAATGGGATAATTTAAGAAGAATGATGTGGAAACAGAATTGTAGCATAACGCCCGGAGGTTTTATAAGTGCTATACACGCCGTTGCATCTGCCAAACAGAATACTACGTTTACTGGATATCAGCAAAACGATATTCAAGAATTTCTATTATTTTTAATGGATTGCATACATAACTCCATTGCACGAAAAGTAGATATGACGGTAAAAGGAAATGCCTCTTCGGACATGGACGACCTTGCAAAAAAATGTTATAATATGATGTCTCAAATGTATTCCAACGATTACTCTGAAATCATTAAATTGTTTTATGGAATTCAGGTAACCGTACTTCATTCGGTTACAGATGATGCTATATTATCTATAAAACCAGAACCCTTTTTTATATTAAGTTTATATTTACCCCCTACCAAAGATACTCCAACCCTATACGATTGTATAGATGAAATGTGTAAAGTAGAACGACTAGAAGGAGAGAATGCCTGGTGGAACGATTCTATCCACCAAAAACAAAATGTGAATAAAGGATTACTGTTTTGGAGCTTTCCAGATATATTCATCATTCATTTAAACCGGTTGACAAACGATGGAAATAAAGATACACGTAAAATGATATTCCCATTGAACGATTTAAATCTTACACCTTATGTAAAAGGATATAATAAACAATCCTACGTATACGATTTATATGGAGTATGTGAGCATTCGGGTGATTTGTTTCACGGACACTATATTTCTAAAATACGTATCTCGGATGGGCAATGGTATATATTCAATGACCTTATAATTACACCACTTGCTGATAGTAACGTAATAGATTCAAATGCCTATTGTTTATTTTATAGAAAAAAAAATAATGCATTATGATATGGATATAAATACTTTAACGAATGGGTCTATAGATATCAATCATGTTATATTGGTTGCGTTTACTTGTATAATTGTAGTTTATACGGTACTGTTTCGTAAAGAGGACTCTTCCAGTACGAGAATATGGATTACCTATATACTATGGGGAATGTTTATATTCGTCTTGTTTGTAAATATAATTAATTATTTATTTAATATGGATTTAATCACATCTCTCTTTACAAATACGGAGGATAACCTAATTTTAGACCCAGACGACAAATCCGATTACAATGTAGAAGAAACCACTGTGCCTGAAATAAAACTAGAAAAACAAATTTTTCACATTCCAGACAATAAATACAACTATGAAGATGCCAAAGCAGTATGCAAAGCCTATGGAGGGCGTTTAGCGACTTGGAAGGATTTAGACAAAGCCTATGATAAAAATGCAGATTGGTGTAGCATGGGTTGGTCTGACGGACAAATGGCGTTGTTTCCAACCCAATATGAGAAATGGGCCAATTTACAAACTATACCTGGACATGAACAGGACTGCGGAAGACCTGGTATAAACGGCGGATATATAGCCAATCCAAACGTTCAATTTGGGATCAACTGCTATGGATATAAACCGGTTATTACGCCAGAAGAATCCGATGCTATGAAACTAGCCCCGTTGTATCCATCTACGGTTAGAGAACGTGCGTTTGATAAACGAGTAGATTATTGGAAATCTAAACTACCCGACGTTCAAGTTTCACCGTTCAACCATAACAATTGGAGTATGTTATGATTTTTTTCTACGCGTTGATTTCACGGATTTATGTGATTTTTTCTTACTTTGGTTACGAGTACTAGGCACTACTTCTATAGTTGCAATTAAACGTTCGTAGAGTTGATTATCTACGACTTGATCTGTAGGATTCATACTGTAGGTAGATGGAAAGGGAGTTTGTATTAAATATAAACCTGCAGGTACTGCAAGCCCGTCTTCATTTTGTGATACATTACCACCAGACATGTATTTAGCATTCAACTTAAATGCGCCAGCAGCAGGACCTTCGGGGGTAGAACGTATTACCATATCTTCGTTCATCATACTATTATACTATCTTATAAAATAGTCATTCAAACACAACTGTGTTAGTGATGTTCCTGGTGGGGGTTGAACCCACGACCTATGGCTCATAAGACCATCGCTCTAACCACTGAGCTACAGGAACATTATCATCTTTAAGTCATTCAACTCTAGCAAGGGTGAATCGAACACCCGACCAACGGAATACTTTCATCTACAGTCCGTCGCTCTACCAACTGAGCTATTGCTAGTGATGTTCCTGGTGGGGGTTGAACCCACGACCTATGGCTCATAAGACCATCGCTCTAACCACTGAGCTACAGGAACATTACATTATTTACGCACTTGTCTTTAAGTAATATAGGTAACTATATATTACAGGATTAGTTCTTGTTAAACATCACTTCACATTACCGTAATCAGACCATTCGTCTTTTGTTAAATCTTAGGTTAGAAGGATACGTCATACTCCGATTTCATCTGAAATACATGGTTTATAATGTATACACCTTTGAACATTTAAAACGCCGAATCCGGATATTTTAGATTTTCTAGTGGTCTTTTTATATTCAGATTTCCTGTCGGAACTACTCAAATGTATTTATCTACCAGTCCAACATTTTATTAATGGTAGATGGTTAAAATTATCAGTTTCTTCAAAAGATATTCCCCATGTACAATAATGATGTATATTCCCTAATAATGTTTCTTTTATCCCTTCTTCTTTTTGTAATAAACAACCAATGACTCGTTCAAAACTACTACGATTATATCTACATAATACAAGGTCTAATAATTTGCTAATATCATATTTTTTATTAATATACGTTAAATAATCATGCGTAATTATAGACATGCAACCAAAACAACCTTTCCATAAATCTTTATCTTCATAAAATTTATTCAATTCTAAATCATTAAACATATTTATCATTTTTGTTTCATCCACGATTTGATCCCAATAATGTTCAAAATCCCATAACATTTTATATTTTTCTACATTCATATCTATATATGTATTTATATATACAGAATCATGAATGATCATAGCAACATCAAATAGTTTATTATGTAAATAGTAATAATAGGGTAATAATTCACCTCTCTTAGGGTATTCACTATTTATAATAGTCGTTTTATATAAAGTTTCATTGGTTATAAAATTATAATCACTATTATCATCTATTATAAGAATGTTATTTTCTGGATAATATTTTCTAATAGAATTAACACATTTATCTTTTAGATATATGTTAGTAGTTTTATTATATTATACAAATACATATTCATCATTTTTTATTCTATCTAAATCAATTAATATTTTTTTAATATCTTTATTCAAATTTTTTAAGATTAAATAAGAAAATGTAGAACCATTTAATACCTCAATATTGAAATTACCAATAAAAATATTATTACAATTTTTTGATATTACAAAATCTACAATAGCATTTAGTTCTCTTCCATCAGAATATTTGTTTATAAATTGAACTTTATAATCATTATCAATCATAAATTTAGTTACATTATTATTATTTTGATAAGTTAAAATAATATTTTTATCATTTTTATCTATATACTTTTTAATAATATTTATATATTTACATTCAATAAAATCTTTATAATAAGATTCAGTCATATTATTCATTTTAGCCCAATGCTTAATAGCATCATCTTCTAATCTTAAATGTATTATATTTATTTTTGATGACAATATATTATTCTTAATAATAAAATCATTACTAATATTAATATATTTATCATTAAAAATAATATTACTAATAATATCATCAAATATAACTTGACTTAAGCTATTTATCCAACCAAATATTAAAGAAAAATCAGCTTTAGTTAAATCAAAAACAATATGTTCTTTTAAGTTTTCATCAAAACAATCTATAAATTCATAATTATTTATTTTATAATGTATATATATATTTTTTAAAACTCCAACACAAGGGTCATAGATTAAATTATTAAAATGTGTATTTTTATCTATAAATAAACTATTTTTATCATAAAAATTTGAAATTATAATATTTGTCAAATCAACAAAATCATTATTATTTCCATATAATACTTTTGTAACTTTAAAATTTATATTATTTTTATCAAATATAGTTATATTATATTTTTTTAAAAAAAAATTCATTTCTGTCATATTTAAAATACTATCTATACTACTTTTGGTATTTAACAAATAATCATTTTGTAAATCATCAATGATTACTATTTTTTGTTTTTTTGAATTAGCAATAATAATACTTGTAATTAAACAAAAAATTTGATTTGTTAATCCCGAACCAACCTGTGCTATTTTAGAATAATAAATATTCATTAATAGTATTCTATACGTATATTATTACATCTTAATTTTTTTACTAAATAGATTGATAGTTGATTTATCTAAATCATGAGAAGTGATTATTTTACAAATTTTTACCCATTAAAATCGGCGTTTGAAATGTAAAAAGGTGTAAAATTATAATCACTATTATCATCTATTTATAAGAATGTTATTTTCTAATAGAATTAACACATTTAATCCAATATCTATTTGTTGATTCATTATTTACATGCCTTAATACAATAAATCCAAATGTCATATAATATATTTACATAAAAATTGATTGGTTTAAATTGATATATATTATATCACAACCCAATACTATGAATACAGAACTTAACCTTGAAGAAATGAAAGTGAATGAACTTAAAAAATATTGTAAAGAAAATGGAATTAAATGTATTAGTGGTTTAAAGAAAATAAATATTATTGATAAGATTAAAAAACATAATATGAAAGAAACTGTATTAGTAAACAGTAGTACAAGTAATATAAAATTTATTGATTTATTTTGTGGAATTGGTGGATTTCATTTAGCGTTGAAAAAATTAGGAGGTCAATGTGTATTAGCGTGTGATATTGATAAAAAATGTCGTGAAACATATTTAAAAAACTTTGAGATTGAACCATTTTCAAATATAAAAGATATAGATGAAAATACAATTCCAGATTTTGATATATTATGTGGCGGGTTTCCATGTCAACCATTTAGTAATGGTGGAAAAAAAAAATCTTTTCAGGATGATAGAGGGTTATTATTTGATGAAATCATGAGAATAGCTAATTATAAAAAACCCAAATTTATGTTTTTAGAAAATGTAAAACATATTTTGAAAGTATCCAAGGGAGAAGTATTTAATTATATTGTAGAAAAAATAAAAAAGAATGGTTATGTATTACAATTATTTCAAGTATCTCCACATAAATATGGTATCCCTCAACAACGTGAAAGGGTATTCTTTGTTTGTGTCAGAAACGATATTTATAATGGTAGAGATATAATTTTAAATGAAACAATGTATAAACTAAGTATTAATGATATAATAAGAGAACATGAGGATAAATACCTCATTCAAAATGATATTAAAAATGTTTTAGATGCATGGAATGAATTAATAAAAAAATTTGATATTAATGATAAAATCTCACCTACAATATTAATTCATGATTATTTTAGAAAATATTCAACCGATGAATATGAGAAATTGCCTTTTTGGAAAAAAGATTATATGATTAAAAATAAACCATTGTTAGACAAATACAAATTAATTGTAACAGAATGGTATAATAAACATAAGGATATATTGTCAAAAAGAGAGATATATGGAAAATTAGAATGGCAAGTAGGGAAAATAAAAGAAAATGATGATATTTATAATTACTTTATACAGATTAGACAATCTGGAATACGAGTTAAGAAACCAGACTATTTTCCTACACTTGTTGCCATATCGCAAATTCCTATTTATGGAAAAACTAAAAGTTATATTTCTCCAAGACAATGTGCCCGATTACAGAGTTTTCCTGAATCGTTTATTTTAGATAAAAATGATAAAGTAGTTTATAAACAAATGGGAAATTCTGTAAATGTATCTAATGTATTCATGGTTATAGAATCCACATTAAACCATTACAATTTACTAAAGCACTCTGAATAAATATCGTGTGGATAAATTTGTGGAAGTTCCTTTTTACAAAATGTTTTATATTCATCATTTTGTTCTAAATGAATTATATATTTTTTATATTCATCACTTTTATATAAATATGTGAATAAGGATGATTTATAGGATATATTGGAATCATTATTTTCAACATATTTATCTGGAATAACAATATGGGGAATAATAATTATATCTTTTAATTCTATTATAACAATTATAGTTATTAATTGAGATAAATCATAATTTTTATTATTATTTAGTTTATTTATAATAATAACATTTCCTGATTTATTCTTTTTCGCTTTAATACTTAATTTTCTACTTAAATAACGTGTAATATTTAATCTACAATCTACTTTGTATTCACTACCATTATTACATAATTTATCTAAATCAATACAACTATAAAATATATTATCTAGTAATTCAATGACACTCATTTGAATTAAATTACCATATATAAACTTATATTCGTTTTTTGCAGGAGGATACATTTTTAAAACTTTTTCACATTTAATAAAGATTTTATTATGATATCTATTCTCTTTTATTATATTTTTTATTACAATATCTATGAATTTATCATCTGTAAAATGTCTATTTACCTTTAATGAAATTAGGTATACCGAAACATTATAAAAATATTTTTTATCACATACACATACTTTATGTGTTATACTTTTACTACACTTTGTACATATTTCGTTTAGTTTTTTACAACCTTTCATTTCACCATTCATTACGTACTGACTTTCAATTTTAGGTTAAACGGTATGAAATACGTATTTTTTCAACCAAATCAATTCTTGTATATTTAAATGGTTAAACGGTTTGTCAAATTGTCTCCTACATATCATGTTCCTCTCATGCCTATTTAGATTTGACTTGATAAAACTAACCAACATAGGATTACTTAACCTTTCATAGTAATACCAAAGCAACCGATGATTTCTCTCTACGACAACGTCAAAATTATCTCCTGTGACGGACATCTCCTTTGTTATATACCTATGGTTATAATCAAGGAAATAGTTAAACCTCTCTTTTAACGGATTGAAACAAATTAAAACGTTTTGACTACCAGAAATCATATCACAACTAAATTGTCGTTGATTTTCAAATACTAAGGATTGTTTATGCGGACTACATAAGGCATACCATGTAATGATTCGCTGTAACTCTTCTGGCAATCTGACATATATCTCCATATTTGTAAATAAATCAAATAGGATATTATCTTTAAACTTTTTACGGAAATCTAAACACGATGTCTACCGTTCAACAAAAGGATGCCTTTACACCCATTTTTGGTCACCTTTTCCAAAGATTGAACGATTCGTTGAAAATCAATAACGAGATAAAACCGAATGTATTGAACTTCAATGATACAAAAGAAAAAATATTTAATATAATCAAAGAATATATACCATCTAAATGTGATAATCACAATATACCTCAATACAAATTTATAACAAATCATAAAGTAGAAATTATTGAAAATATCTATATTTTAAAAACTGAATGTTTGACCAACTGCATAATTTAGGGTATAGTGATTAAAATCACTCGGTTCACGTAAACAAAAAATAAACCTAATTACTATAATTTTCTAAATAAAGAATCTATTGAATTAATAAACGAGTATTATCATATGATTTTGTATTATTTAATTACGATAAGTTATAAACATATTGCATTATTTCTACTTAAACATTAAATAGAGGTTTACTTAATA
>Ga0222686_1000497_pt1 | contig 11902 bp, 14 predicted proteins | sample AntAcemetage1159_FD_181400 | JGI IMG/M metagenome (GOLD analysis project Ga0222686, IMG submission 181400) | Saline water microbial communities from Ace Lake, Antarctica - #1159 | ecosystem: Environmental > Aquatic > Non-marine Saline and Alkaline > Saline | place: Antarctica: Ace Lake...
TGATAAATTGGTACAATGAAGTCAGCAGGAACCTAGACAAGATACCGGACTGCGTGGCATACTTTGATGCCGAACTGCTAGAAGCAAGGAAGCAGTGCAAGATATACGGCAACCTAGAAAGGGCCAGTGCGTCACTGCCCGGCATAGTGGAAGAGAGATTTGGCCAACTGCAACAGCTCGAAGCCATACTTGAGTACCTAAACATAGAATTGAGAAGACTGAGATCCAAGACCTTCAGGAAATTCCTAGAGAACTACAATAAACTTTTAAGCAGTAGAGATGCAGAGAAGTACGTGGACGGTGAGGATGATGTGGTTGACATGAGCAAAATAATCAACGACTTCGCACTGATAAGGAACCAATGGCTGGGCATCACCAAAGGCCTAGACCAGAAGCAATGGCAGATAACAAACATAGTCAAACTGAGAGTGGCAGGGATGGAAGATGCCGACATCAGATAGGATAATACTCACGGACGTAGACGGAGTACTGCTGGAATGGGAACACCATTTCACCAAGTGGATGCAACTGCGATCATACTTCAACGAACACGGGGCCAGGAACTATCCTTACAAGCTGGTAGACACTAGTCATGATGACTACGAAATGGCCAATAGATTTGGGGTAAGCAAGGACACAATCAGACAAGAGATCCGGGAGTTCAACAGGAGTGCCTGGATGGGAACACAGAGGCCCATGTTGGGATCACAGACCTGGGTGAAACTGTTACACGCCGAGGGATGGACCTTTGTGCCTATAACATCACAGACGTCAGACATACCGGGACAGGAACTGCGTAAGAAGAGACTGGGGGAACTGTTCGGTGAAAATGTTTTTGAAAATTACCACATACTGGGCACAGGGGCCGACAAGGACAGTGCATTGGCCGAGTTCCATGATACCGGGCTGTATTGGGTCGAGGACAAGCCTAAGAACGCTCTAGCCGGGCTCTCTTACGGTTTAAAGCCCATATTAATAGACCATCCATACAACAGAGACTTCGATCGCCCTGACATCATACGTGTAAATAATTGGCAACAGATACACGAGATATTATCCAAATGAAAATTTACGTAGGATGGGATCCAAGAGAAGATATATCATACCAAGTGTGTGAACACTCTATCAAACGTAGAGATGCTGATGCGGAGGTACATCCTCTGAAACAGAATGAGATGCGAGAGCAAGGCATCTACACCCGAGACATTGACAAGTTAGCGACAACAGAATTCACATTCACAAGATTTTTCGTACCATACCTGAACGACTACAAGGGATGGGCCGTGTTCTGTGACTGCGATTTCCTGTGGAAGATCCCTGCAAAGGAACTGGAAAAATACTTTGATGATTCCAAGGCTGTGGTCTGTGTGCAACACGATTACACGCCCAAAGAAGGATCTATCAAGATGGACGCACAAGTACAGACAGCATATCCCAGGAAGAACTGGTCAAGCATGGTGTTGTGGAATTGTGCCCACCCAAAAAACAAAATACTAACACCAGACTTTCTAAACAAACAAACACCAAAGTTCCTACACAGATTCTCATGGCTAGAAGATTCAGACATTGGTAGCTTACCGCATGAATACAACTGGCTAGTTGAGTGGTACAAAGAACCTAAAGATGGCAAACCCAAGATACTACACTACACAGAAGGTGGACCATGGTTCGATGGTTACAGAGATTGTGAGTACTCCGATGATTGGAAGAAGGAAGTTATTAATCTTTTTTCAAGTTAAACTCGTTAATAAATTTTTTTAATACTGCAATATCTGCTTCTATATATCTCCCGTTTACTTTCTCCCAAACATAGTCATCTCTTTTATTAATGTTTAGATGTTGTCTAACTTTTGTAGCAGTATCATCAAATATTTTTTTGGCTTGCACCTTAACATATGGTAATAGTACACACCTTCCTACTTTTCTAGAAACTGCTTGGGTATAACTATCCACATACCAGTGCCAAAAGAACGGAGGAGCAAAATATCCCAGAGTATTAATCCAGTTTTTATGTACGAAGAAATGTGGTGCTCCGATTGGTTCATCACCTACAATCACAGGAACAGTTTTATCATTGTGTTCTACTCCTTTACCTTTGCCGTTGCCATCACACGGAACCACCATACAAATTTTATCTTCAAACATATCAAATGCTTTTTCTACTTCTAAATCCCAATTAGGTGTTTGGAATTGTATGTCATCTCCTGCTAACATCACAATATCTCCCTGTGATCTTTCTGCCAGTTGATTCCAACTAAAACAAGTGGATTGATCTGGACCAACTACATAGTGTTTACTATCTAATGTTTGTTTATATTGTTCTAGTGTGGGATCATCATCGTTTAGATAAATTAAAAATTCAATTTTACTTTTATCACTCACAGTATTGTATACTGTATTGATCAGTCTCATTGCCAGTTCTGGTCGGCCCCTACTAGGACAACAGATTGAAATCATTTCTTAATTTCCACAATAACATCGTCTTTTATATCTTTTAAACTTCTAAAATCAAAAATTTTAACTGCAACTCCATACTGATGTTCTAAATTTTTAAACTGTTGAATAGTCGAGTCTATGTCTTTTACATCTTCTATAATATACATACCCAATTCTGTTAATTTAGAATAGAGTAATTTAAACGAATTAATTTGATGCTTAATTTTATGAGAGCCATCATCAATAATAATATCAATGTTATTCAATCCGTAAAAAGTTTCTGGTTTTGTAGCATCTCCGATAATGTAACGCATATTTTTTTTTGATGGCGTGTAGTTTGTTGCTTTTTTATCAACTCCTATTATTGTACTTTCATTATTGAAATATTTTCCCCAGAGTTCTAAAGAGTTCCCTGTGTTAACTCCTATTTCTAATAATGAAATTGTTTTTTTTTTATAATTAGACATAACTTTTTCGTAATACATGTCAATATAGGTATGATATGTGCCTTTATCACTTTGTGTCTCAATATTGATCTCTGATAACATCATATTAATTTATTTTTCCAAGTGTCTGGAGTATGCTCATTGATAATTTCTAGTGGTAAATGGTATTGGAATTTTTTTGTGCCTCTGGTTCTGATATACTCCGCAGTTTTTTTGACTGCTTGTCTCATATTTGTTGTGGTCTTGTAACCCAACAACTGCCTGGCTTTGTCTGATGAACAGACTGCCAGTTTGACTTCCTTAGGTCTATCCTTGTGATGTATAGGATCTAGATTGATACCAGTCTCGTTAGCACAAGCTTCTGCTAACTCATTAATTGTAATGGGTTCCTCATCTGGTCCTATGTTGATTATTTCACCAACCACATTGTCCTGGAATGCAAGTGCATTCAAACAATACAAGCAATCATCAATGTAACTGAAACATCTTTGTTGCATACCATCTCCGTAAATGATTGGTTGTTTACCCTGCAACATCCTGTTCAACATTATAGACATAACGTTCCTAAATGGATCATCATATTTCTGCCGCGGACCAACTATGTTGTGCGGTACAGCAATAACATACTCCACTCCGTGTGTTTCGCATAGATTCCTTAACACGTCTTCCCCGGCCTTCTTTGCAATACCATAAGGATCTTGTGGACGACATTCATAATCTTCCTTGTATGGCATCTTGTCGTGATGCCCATATCTCGCCATGCTTGAACAGTACACGATACGTTTTACTTTGTTTCTTATTGCGGCTGTAATAGTTGTAACAGACGCTTCAAAAATATTCCTAGTGACAAGCACTGGGGAGAATACGGATAGTCCTTCATATGCAGTTGCGGCGGCATGATACACTATGTCACAGCCTTCCATGGACTTGGTCATGTTCTCTAGATCACAACAGTCTACTTGATGGAATTCAACATCCTGTGGTACGTTGTCTGTGTATCCGCCAATCATGTTGTCGTTGCCAGCAACAGAGTGACCTTGTGCTATCATCAGATCTGCTAGGTGTGATCCTAGGAACCCTGCTACGCCTGTTATGAAAATCTTCATTTTAAATATTTAAGTTGATTTATGTACGGTAGAAAACTTTATCTGGCCAATGAGCCATTAATAATTTAAACCCTAGGCCCTGTATGTGTTTCTCCACATCGATGTTACTGCTACCATATTTCTTGGTGTTGTTATTAAGTTCTATCATGAGGTACTGTGTGCCGGCCAATGTGTTGTTGGCACCTTTCAACACTTCCATCTCGTAGCCCTCTACGTCTATCTTGATCAAGTCCACATTTTCATATGCTAGACTGTCCAATGTTACCATCCGGATATCTCCCTCCTTCTCCACCCTCTTTGCCTGGGTGAAGTCATCCTCCGTGAGAGATATGTGTTTGTTTTCAGATCCCACAGCTTCCTGTCGGGGATCACAGTTGATAGTGCAGTTACGTTCCAGGCATGCGAAGTGCACCTTGTCTGGTTCAAACGCTATCACTGTCTTAGCGAACGGTTCCATGGCCTTTGCCCATGTGCCACACCATGCGCCTACGTCGATAACCGTCTTGAATTTCTTGTTCTGTGTTTGACAATAAGCCAGGAATTTCAACAGGCATTTGTTCTGTGTGAATGGTTGTCCCGCCTTCCACTCCTCTAGGTGTATGTCGTTGCTGGGTACCCAGAACCCGTTTACTTTTTCTATCTTCATAGTATTCCCTTGTCCAACAGTATCTCCACTGCTGTTCCGTTTGAAAACTCTTCCGGAGTGAACTGTTGGTACGCTAGACTATATAACCATTCCTCACAGCCAACGAAGTAGGGATTCTCGATGTCAGCAAGTTCCTGTCCTGCTACCTCTTTAGCGAAACTTTTGTCATCGCATATCACGGGTATGCCCATGCACTGTGCCTCCACGGCCGCGATGCTACAACTTGTCACAACACACCATGCCTCTTTGAGATCCTCCGATAGGGGTACCTTGGCCTCACTCGGTCCTGACGTTCCCCGACCACGTGGTTTGTTCCTTATCCTGATCGGCCTGTCTGTGTATCTCTTGATCTGCTCCACTGTTTCTGTTGTCCAGTTGGGTCTGTCGAGATAATCGTTAATCCCTGCAGAACTGGGACACACAAGTATGTAAGATCCTTTGAAGTTGGGTGCTTTCACTTTCAATCCAAATTTCTCAAACCTATCGAATTTACAACCCTTGATGTAGTCAACGTGTATTGTATTCTTGCATATACGCCAGTAATGATTATCAGGTTTCAAATTGTTGTTGTCAAATCTTCCAAAGTAAGGGGTGTCTGTGAACCAGTAGTTGTGATTACGTGCTTCCAGTTTCTTGACCATCTCCCTGTTGTTGCCAACAAATCCCCAGAACATGCTGTTGCTGGCAGGATCTGTTTCCACGGCATTGTCTAGTTTCATGATCTGATCAGGCCAAGATTTCTCAACACCGTTGAAAACTTCCCAGGCCTTGCTGTTCTTGTTGTTAAATGGTGCGTAGATCGTTAGCATCTATGAAGACCTGCAGTTGTTGTGCCCATTGTTTGTGTCCCTCTGCCGACGGGTGTGGATCATTGGGACTCACTATTAAATTCTTATCTGAGATAAATTCAAAGTGACTCACCGTTGGGTTAAAAAATCTATCCATGTTGATTGCATTCCTTATAACCTCAAAGTCTCCTGTGCCATTCCCAAAATCGTTAGGTAGAGAGTTGTACATCACGTAGGGTATTCGCTTACGTTCAAAGTAATTCTGTAAGTCAAAAACATTATCAAGGAAGTTCATAGAAAGATTGTTTTCAATATCCCATCCTTTATGACTTCTTATGAAACTTACATTGTCCAATGTCTTCCAATTCCTCCAGGTAAGATCTGTTCCAGGTACACGCCCTTTCTTCCATCCATCATCTGTGATGTAATCGTTCCTGACTGCACTGGACCACCCTATCACAGCAAAAACATCCTTGTCTTTATTCTGTTCTAACCAAACCTTTGTTGAAAAACCTATTCTAGTGTTACCCCTCCCGCCCATCGCAAGATTTACCAACTGCATGTTGTAATTTTCAGCAACCATCTTTGATGTGAATGTGTCAACCCCATCTTTTGGTCTGGGTGTTAAAAAGCTACATCCATTTGAGAATAATATCATAATAGTGTATTATAACATAATTATTAATAAAATGTCAGTAAAAAATATAAACTCCCTGAAGTATTTCCTCGATCGATGGGAAACTGTAGATCAAGGTTACAATTATCAAGTGGACTATCACGCCAATGCTGATAGCTCATTCACTTCATTACCAACATTTGTGGCGGAATTCAATAACTGTTCCGTGAACAGTTGTCCTGTGCTTGTAACAGAAGACCAACACCTAATAACAAATCATGTGTGGAACTTAACACACAAGAGCAGGAACAAACCACAAAAGACGCATGGGCTATGGACCACATGGGGGGACACGGTCGATCTAGAGATGCCCGCCGTAACCAAACAGTTCAACGAGGAACACAAGTACGTATGGTTGCCCATCGACGAGGACAGCACTGCCAACCCATGGCACATACTGATAGATGTTATATCCAAGTTCCGACTTGTGGAAAAAAGATGGAGTACCGCTTTCACCAAATATGTTTTCATACTGGCCAATCCCAGCACGTACTTTGATAAAATAGCTAAAGAATTATTCCCCGAATTGAAATATTACGTCATGCCCAGAGGTGAAGCATGGAAATTCAAACACCTGATAGTGCCCTCACTGAGCAATCACACCGATGGGGTGTTGACCCCACACCTCGCACCATGGCTGAGACATTTCAAAGGAAAGTATGAGAAGTCGCACAAACCTAATAGAAAAATATACATAGAGAGGGTGCTTACGAGAAAAATTAAAAACCAAGAGGAATTGTTGCTGGCACTCAAAGGATGGGAATCGGTCAGGCTCGAAACAATGTCCATAGCAGACCAAATCAAAACGTTTTCTGAAGCGTCGCACATACTCGCTCCACATGGTGCAGGGTTAGTTAATTTACTATGGTGCCAGGAAGGCACTCGGGTCACAGAAATACAAGACATCGGCATGGTACACAAGAAAGTGTATCCTGTTCTTTCACACACGCTGAATCTAAATCATGATGTCTATGTAGTGCCGACCGTGCCTATGCAGATAGCAGGCAACAAACCCAAAGGAACAAAAAAATGGCAGATGGTAGAGTTTAAAATTAATATTCCTGAACTACTTGGACGTATAGAATGATCCTGTCCGGCATACACACAACCAAGCCACGTACCCAACGTTATGTTGATGCATTCGTCAAAGGGTCGGGCCATGGCAAGATCTATCAGTTCAGAGATCTAAAATCGTTACCGGAGGAGGATTTGACCATGTACGGCATACTGGCCGGGTCTGGGGAGATATACAAACAGTGTGAGAAGGAGAATAAAGATTTCTATTTCATGGATCATGGATACTTCACCAACGCACATGACAGTCCGCACTGGCTGAGGATAACAAAGAACAAACACTGCCAGAACGTTCTGCAACAAAGACCTGCAGACAGGTACGAGAAATATTTCAAACAAGACATCAAACCATGGAACAAAGGTAAAAAAATTCTAGTGTTACCACCAACGAATGCAATAGCGAACTTCTTTGATGCTACAGACTGGTTGGATAGAACTGTACAAACATTAAAAGACAACACAGACAGGGAAATAGATATCAGGGAGAAACCATACAATCCAACGATTACTATAGATCACGTGGGTGCAACAGTCAAGGTGGACAAACCCACTGTCCACAAGGGCGACATTGATTGGAATGATTACCATGGCATGGTGACCTACAATTCCAACACCATGATAGCCAGTTTAGTCAACGGTGTGCCTGTGTTCTGTGACCCTCTGAATTCAGCGGCCGCACCTATATCAGAAACAGATTTCAGCAAGATAGAAACACCTAAATACGGAGACAGGGTTGCATTATTTTCAAGTCTAGCATATAGTAATTGGACATTAACAGAGATGGCAAACGGCACATCGTGGAGGATGTTGAATGAAGGTTGAGATATTCAGGAGAACAGTCAAAGATCGTAAACGTGGTAACAGCTATGAACTGTTGTATCATCTCAAGGAAGGCATAGAAGCCGCAGGTGACGAAGCAGTAATTGTACACGAGAACAGGACAGGGGCTACCATAGAAGGGGAGATGATGCCAACAGCACCCATGGCGGCCATGTTTGGATACGGCGGGGATCAACAGATGCATCACACCAAGGGTAGACGTAGAGAACTTGCCAATAATTGTAGAGATAAAAAGATTCCGCTAATAACATTCGATGGAGGATTGTTATCCAGTTTTGGCAACGTTTCAACATCACCAGAGCACCACTTCAGGGTTTCACTGTACACACCCATGAACGACGGCGACTTCCTGTCAGACAACAGTCCCAGTGATCGTTGGGACATGATGGTCAAGAAGTTCAAAGTGAAGTACGAGCCATGGAGGAAATCAAACCAAGACGATCCTATAGTATTCGTACTACAACCCAAGGACAACTGGAGCATGAACGAGATGGATCCCATAGAATGGTTCAATGGGGTTTATGAAAAACTGAGACCTATGACAGACAGGAAGTTCATCGTTCGTCCACATCCAAACCACGTGGCATCTATTGTTGCACGTAAAGGTGACTTCCCAGAGGACGTAGAACTGCAATACACACAGGAACACTTCGCAGGCGATGAGAAGAAATTCTACAGATTCCATTTCCAAGAAGCGATAGCGAACGCACACGCTGTGGTCACACACAATTCAACTGCCAGTGTTGACAGTTGTGTTCGAGGTATACCAACATTCTGCACATCAGATCTAGCACTGTGTTGGAATGTGTGTAACAAGGACCTCAACGACATAGAAACACCAAAGACGCCTGACAGGACACAATGGGTTAATAATCTAGGATACAAACTTTGGAGCATAGAGGAAATCAAGAACGGAACTGTATATAAAAGATTTAAACAAAGGCTGGGCTTGTAATGAAAACATTGGCAGTAGTAACCACATTCCCACCTAACAGATGGACTGCGTATGCTAAAAGAATGCTAGAAAGCCATGTTGAGTTCTGGCCCGACGACGTTGTGTTGTATGCATATCACGAAGGCACCAAACCCGAGTTTGAACATCCTAAAGTAAAATTCATACACATCGAAGATGCCAATCCAGAACTGGTGAAATTTAAACAAAGGCATAAAAATGATCCTGTCGCCAACGGAGAGATCAACGAAATCCCCGGTGGTGTAAGGAGAGATCCTGTCGCAGGCAATAACGACAAAGGCAAGGGTTCCTATTTGTGGGATGCCGTGAGATTTGCACATAAAACTTTTGCTGTTGATCATGCAATCAAAACAATAGATACAGATTATGTATTGTGGCTAGATGCTGACACATACACTTTTAGGAAAATAGAAAAAGATTTTATTACTGGACTATTGCCTGACAACAAACTTGTAAACTACTTAGGTAGAGGAGAAAAGTATCCAGAGTGTGGATGGGTTTGTTACAATAAAAGACATGCAAAGTTAAAAGAGTTCATGCAATATTGGACGGACATGTACATAAATGACACAATATTCAAAGAAATGGAATGGCATGACAGTTACCTGTTCTGGCAGTGCGTAAAACGTATTGCACCCAACGACGGTGTGGACATAGGTAAAGGTGCAGGTGCCAAAGGGCATCATGTGTTCATTAACAGTGTGTTAGGAGCGTATGTCGACCACATGAAAGGCAAAAGGAAAGTGCTAGGAAAAAGTAGTAAGAGCGATCTACGTGGCGACAGGAACGAGGACTATTGGAAGAACGTAGAAGACTACGATCCATTCGGTGGTGTGAAGTTTGATCCCAAACAAGTGGAAGACATAGTGAGCAAGACCGCCAAGGGATGGCAGGGCAACTGATGAGGATAGAAGTATGGCCTATGCATGGCCCACAGAACAGCAAAGACATCTTTACAAAATTCATAAAGTCTATGCAGGCAACAGGCGACGAGGTGAAGGTCAACAAAGAGACCAACGGTGATGTTGCAGTGATATGGAGTGTGCTGTGGCAAGGACGTATGCAGAGCTACAAGAAGATTTGGGATCGTTACAGGAACGCAGGGAAGCCTGTCATTGTGATAGAAGTGGGTGGACTGCGTAGGAATCTCAGTTTCAAGCTAGGAATAAACGGGATCAACAGAGATGCTGACTTCGCCGACCAAACATTTGATGACCAACGTTGGCCATTGTTTGAACACGAGTTGCGTCCATGGAACCCAACGGGAGACTTGATAGTGATATGTGGACAACACGATGCATCGGAACAGTGGAAAGGACTGCCAAAGATGTCGCAATGGATTGAACAGCAGATAAAGGAGATACGGAAGTACACAACCAGACCTATCCTAGTGAGACCGCATCCGAGGAATCAAATATCATTCAACGAGTCTGATTTTGAAAATGTTAAAGTTCGTTTACCTAAAAGAGATTTTAGGACGTACGACGATACTGATTTTAAGGCCACACTGGAAAGGACTTGGGCAGTGGTCAACCATTCAAGCAACCCAGCCATGGAGGCAGTGATAAAAGGCATACCTGTGTTCGTGTCAGAGTCAAGCCTGTGCCATGATGTGGGTAACATAAAATTAGCAGACATAAACACACCGGCCATGCCCAACAGATTTACCTGGGTGAACAAGCTGGCATACACAGAATGGTTCGAGGACGAGATAGAACAGGGACTGCCGTGGGCGAGGATCAAGCAAAGATTAGAGGAGAAATACTTGTAATGCAAACTATCAACATCGGAAAGAGGAATGAAATACTACCAATAGCATGGAAACAGTACGAGGGAGAAGACGTTTGCATTAACACGACCATCAGAAATGGTGAACGTATACGGGATATGAAATTCTTCGAAGACAAGGTCAGAGCAGTCCCGCGTGGTAATGCCTACTGCATAGGTAATGGTCCTTCACGTAAAGGTTTTGATCTGAACAAACTTAAAGCGACCGGACAGACATACGGCTGTAATGCACTGTACAGAGACTTCCTGCCTGACTTCATATTCTCCGTTGACACTAAGATGGCCATGCAGATGGTCGAGGATGAAGTGGGACTGAAGACCATACACTACGGACCAGCACTGGAAGTCAACAGGAAACAGAGCAAGGGAATGATAAATCTAATACCCAACAACCCACACTGGATATCAGGCAACGCGGCCTTCTGGACGGCGGGAGTGCATGGACACAAGGACATCTACCTGTTGGGATACGACTTCAGGGAGTACGGCGAGGGTGAACTCAACAACATGTACCAAGACACAGTCTGTTATGGTGAACGTAACGATGACAAGATATTTGAAGGGTGGCTAAAACATTTCCGAGACATGCTGAAGATGAGACCGTACGTTAACTACACCGTGGTTCATGACGATCCACCTGAATTTCTAAATTATTTGCAGACTGGCACAGACCACGGCAACAGCCGAGTTATAACTTATAAAGAGTTCGAGGATACCGTGCTAGCCGGTTCGTGAAAGATTCAATCCAGCAAGTCTAAATTTATTCCTGAAGGCGAAGAAGTTGGCGTTATGGTTTGAATAAGGATCTTCTATTATGGTCATCTGGTACAGGTGCACCATCTCGTGTGCCAACGTCTCTATGAAATCCCTCCACGTGGGATATTTTGAATGTAGCTCTATGGCGAAATCAATTTCACATTTATCATACGGGATCACACTCTGATCGTATGTACCTTTCCTGCACTTCCTGTTGTCCCAGTTCGCCCAACATCTTCCCCAGTCATTGGTCATCCTAAGTATGTAAAGTGGGACAGTTGGTAATTTACCGTTGAACAATCCCTCATTTAGATGCTTGAACCAATAGTGTGCTTGTGTTTCCGTGGGTTTAAATCCTGTTATGTTCTTACGT
>Ga0222686_1000498_pt1 | contig 11889 bp, 8 predicted proteins | sample AntAcemetage1159_FD_181400 | JGI IMG/M metagenome (GOLD analysis project Ga0222686, IMG submission 181400) | Saline water microbial communities from Ace Lake, Antarctica - #1159 | ecosystem: Environmental > Aquatic > Non-marine Saline and Alkaline > Saline | place: Antarctica: Ace Lake...
ATGGTGGGACTGTTTTTGGCGGAGCCACTCTAGTCATATCCGCAAACGTGGACTTCAGCATCGACCCGACAATCTGCATGAAGGTATACACCACCGCTCCTGTTGGTACCCAAGTCAGTCTAAAAATGGAAGGAACGATCTGTGGAGAATGCAATTCTGGTGACAGAGACGAATTTACGACCGTTACTGGACAATGGGAGACCATATGCTTTGATTTTACTGACGAGCCCGCTAATTTTGATCGAGTAGTCTTTTTGTTCGACCTTGGCAATGTAGGAAATGGATCACCTGCATCCACTTTCTACTTCGATGACATTGAGCAGCCCACATCCCAACCAAACGAGATTGCACTTCCTATTGATTTTGAGCTTGGTGCTGTAATAGATAACGACCTTGGCGGAATAGGTACAGGTTTCGGTGGTGGTAACGGTGTCAATTTCGGGGCGGCAACCATTATTGCCAATCCAGAAGTGAGTGGTATCAATACGAGCGCTACAGTGGGCCAGATCGTTAGATACCCTGGGTCGACTTCTGCTGGAGCCTATGCAAACCTCGTGACTAATTTGAACTTTGATGCATACCCAATTATCTGTATGAACATCTTCACAGATGCTCCAGCAGGAACTAATGTGACCCTGAGAATAGAAGATACCGACAGTGGTGAGCCAGATATAGATGCAGTGGCCTTTACTACAGTCTCGGGAGAATGGGAACCCTTGTGTTTTGTTTATCAACTAGCGCCAGATGCTTACGATCGCATCACCTTCTTATTCGACTTTGGCACTGCGGGAAACGGCTCAGCCGCGTCCACTTTCCTTTTTGATGATGTAGAACAGCTCATCACTCCCTTCGATTTCTTCTACACCCCTGGAAGTGCCTATTTTTGTCCTGGTTTTCCTGTGACCTTTACCTTTCCTGGGACAGGTGACTACGAATGGTATGCTGATGCAGCCGCAACTGGACCCGTTGTAGGGACAGGTAACCCTTTTACAACTCCAGGGCCTATTTTCAGCAACACTTCATATTATGTGCGAGATATGGCTTCTGAGAACATCCCTTTCTCTTCACCGGTAGATGTTGGCCCTACACAACTTGGTTTTGCATTTGACTTAGCCAGCCCTCGAACTGCCACCATGGATTTTACTTCCAACATTGACAATGGTTCATGGCATGGCGTAGACGTTGTTTCCAAATTCATTAGTACACCTGATCTGTGCACATATACTGTTACAGGACGTAATCTTACTATAGGAGCAACTGCAAATCGAACTACAGCGCGAACCATAAACATGTCTCTAAGCGGCACCGAAAACGCAAAACAGGAATATTTATTTGCATCTCCTGTACCTATGAATATTGGCAATAGTATGCAGCTAGAAGTTGTCCTTACGGGCGGTAGTGGATGTCGTCTAAGAAGTTTTCAATTAGGAGGAGGAGTACCTACTATTCTGGGTTATCCATCAACCACAAGTGCTGGAGAATTAACGTTTACAGGATATAATGCACCAGGCCTTGTAAATAATCGTTGGATGGGATTTGATTACCAAGTCTCTGGTGACCTTATTTTAGATCCTACCTTATACCAAGTCAACGCCATAGCCGATTGTGGCAATCCCCTACCCATCGAGCTGATAGACTTCTCGGTACGTGAAAACAATGGTGATGCGCTGCTCATCTGGACTACCGCTTCAGAATTGAACAACGATAAATTTCTTCTTTTAAGAACCATCGATGGAGTTGAATACAAGACGGTGGTCATTGTGAGCGGTGCAGGAAATTCATCGACGGTGCTCAACTATTCGTTTAGAGACAGAAATCCCGAAGAGGGTTTGAGTTATTATAAGCTACGCCAAGTCGATTTTGACGGAACAGAATCTGATAGCGAGTTAGTGGCCTTTAAAAATGAAACTTCCAAAGAATTCAAGTTATTCCCAAATCCAACTTCTCGGAATTTGACTTTATCTACCGCGGAGCAATACGATCAGGTAGACGTAATTATCTATGATTTGAGTGGTCGTGTAATCAATCGACTGAACTATGGGGCTATTGAGAATCAAGACTTCGAACTCGAGGGGCATCCTGGAACTTACTTCGTGGAGATCCTTGTAAATGGTGCGAGGAAGGCGATTTTTAATGTGCTGAAGCTGTAGCGGTTTATACGTGCTGTCTTATGTGAGCTCTAGTAAAAAATCCACCTCCGACCTTTTCCTCGTGCCTCGTCAAAGCCCATCTCCGCCAGCGGAGGACACGTGGGCAAATCAATTTGTTGCAGAAGAGAATACAGAATTCTAACCCAAATTGAATAGTAAAAATAATCTCGAATCAATGACTCTAAAAGACGAATCTCAACTCCTACAAATTCATTTCAAATCCAAACTCTCCGCATCGATCATGTTTATCCAACGTTTCATTTTTTTCTGAATGACTCTAAAATGTTGCTTGTCCTCTTCCGTGACAAAAGTAATGGCATCACCAGGATTCTCGGCGCGGCCCGTTCGACCTATGCGGTGCACAAAATCTTTGGGCGATCGCGGCAATTCATAATTAATGACATGTGGCAAGAAAGCGATGTCGATACCTCTGGAAAGTAAATCCGTGGCCACCAATACGCGCAAATCTCCCGATACAAAATTGGCCAAGGCATTTCTTCTCTTTGCCTGACTCTTTTTGCTGTGAATGGCTTGGGCATTCACCCCGTTCTTTTGCAATTTATCGGCGACCAAATCTGCTTGATAAACAGAAGAAGTAAATACCAAGACTTGTTTCCAATCATTGCTTTGAATTAAATGACGCAGCAGCGGCCCCTTCTTTTCTGGTGAAACGAAATAACCGACTTGGTTGATTAATTCAACCGTTTCTTTTTCGGCTTCAATCTTTATGAGGATTGGGTTCTTTAGCAAGACATTTTCTACCGACTGCACTTCTGGACTTAAGGTGGCAGAGAACAATAGATTCTGGCGGCGACTTGGCAAGAGTTCAAAAATGCGGTCCATTTCCTTCTTAAAACCCAAGTTGAGCATCTTATCTGCTTCATCCAGCACCAGCGTACTGAGGTCATCAAAATGCATGGCATTTGATTCAGTAAGCTCTAATAAACGCCCAGGAGTAGCGACCAACACATTGACATGCTGCATACCCATCATTTGTGGATTGATGGATGCTCCACCATAAACGGCCATAGATTTAAACGGAAAGGGCAAGTCTTGCGAAAAAGATCGAAACACGGCTTCAACCTGAATAGCCAATTCCCTAGTGGGAACCAAAACCAAGGCATTGATGTGTCTATTCTTGGTGGTGGTTTTTCCTTTCAGCTTTTGTATGATAGGCAGCGCATAGGCCGCCGTTTTTCCCGAACCCGTTGGCGCAAGCCCCAAAACATCTTTCCCTTGCAGTATTACGGGTATGGCCATCTCTTGAACTTGAGTCGGTTTTTTATACGCTTGCTTGGCAATTGATTCCAATAAATAGGGTGCTAGACCCAACTCCTTAAAAGACATAAAATAGCAGTTTGTTATGGCTTCGAAGGTAGGTGTTAAAAAGGCAAGGAAAGGGATCATTCGTGACTTTAGAAATTGCCACGACATCAAATAATAGCCTTAAGAAAGTACACGCTAACTTGCGAAGACTATGGTTGATTAAAAGGTGATTGAGCCATTGTATTCATTGAAAATCTACATTGCATGAAAGGTGACAAATGAGCAGAATATTTTGATTCTGCAAAGGTAATGTAATGCATACGCTGGTTTATGCTATATTGATGTGCATTGAACCAACTATATCCTTAAAGTAGCAAATGATTTCGATTGGAGCAGCGCAAGAAATAAGTGGTATCGGCTATTGGGAGCTTGACTTTGTGAAAGATGAACTCGTTTGGTCCAATCAGGTTTTCAAGATATTTGGAGTCAACCCTGAGGACTTTACCCCTTCTCAAACTCGCTTTCTAGGATTTGTACACCCCGATGATGTGGAAAAACTTCATACCGCTTTTGCAAAATCCATAGAAACAAAGCAGCCCTATGAACTGCAACACCGCATTGTACAAGAAGGAGGGGCTATCCGCTATGTAATTGAGAAGTGCGATACGGTTATTGATGAAGCTGGCGTACCCATTAAATCGTTTGGCTCTGTTCAAGATGTAACCAAATCGGTGGAATACCGAATGAAATTGGAGGCCAGCCAGCGCAAGTTTATGGCCATTTCAAATCAGACAACCGAAGGGATTACACTCGCTGATGTTGCGGGGAATTATGTTTTTGTCAATCCCGCATTCTGTGAAATGTCTGGCTATTCTGAAGCAGAGCTTCTAAGGATGACGGTCTCTGACATGAAGGCCAAGGATCAAAATCATTCCAGTTTTAATAAGTGTAAAGAGCAGATGAAAGGTAAACCTGTTCGAGTGAACCTTCAGAAAAGGGATGGGACAGAGTACTTCACAGAAATTTTCAGTGACATCATTAATGTAGAAAAAGAATCACTTGTACTGGGTACCATTAGAGATGTCTCCGAAAAAATGAAAAGCGAGGAGTTGATTAACAACCTCAATATAGACTTGGAATCAAAGGTTAAGGAACGAACAGAACAACTCAATCAAACAATCCAAAGCTTAAGTAGCGAAGTAGAGCAACGAAAAAAAGTGGAAGAGCAGCTTAAGGAATCATTGGCTGTCAAGGAGGTATTATTTAAAGAAATTACGCATCGTGTTAAAAACAATATGCAGATAATTTCGAGTTTAATAAATCTTCAAAAAGCCTATTTAGATGAGGACACCTCTTATTTATTGGAAGAAATATCACATCGAATTCACTCGATGGCATTGATACACGAGACGCTTTATAAAACCAATGATTTTCAAAATATTCGATTCAATCACTATTTGAATTCACTAATTAATTACATCCGTGAATCGTATTCTTTTGAGAATTTCGATATCAATCTGAAAGCAGAAGAACACCAATTACCGCTGGATGTGGGGACAAGTCTTGGAATGATTATTATCGAATTGGTGATAAACTCGATAAAGCACGCTTTTGGCAATATGGACCAAAAAGGGATAATTGAAATTCGGTTTGAAGAAGAAAAATTGAATAACTACCGCTTGACTATTTCAGATAATGGAGTCGGATTTCCAGTTGATGCTGACTTTCGAAATACGACTTCACTCGGGCTCGATTTGGTATCGAGCTTAGTGGATCAAATTTCTGGTGAGATTCAGTTATTGAGAAAGAACGGGACGGTATTTGAAATTACATTTGTCTCCGTGTCGCCAGAGAATATAGAATGACTCTTCGGTTGGCATCCCTTCCAACTGGTTTACTCCGCCGAAATGGAATATCAGCTCCATTGATTTTTTACCGCCTAGCCTTGGGACAAGGCTGGCATTCAAGCTAACTTGCGCTTATGTTGAAGAGATTACTAATCACATTTTCGCTCTTGCTTCAGATCGGCATATACGGTCAGATTGCTGACGGAACAACAGCACCCGACTTTACCCTGACCGACTATTACGGAACGGAACACCACTTATATTCCTACCTCGATGCTGGAAAGACGGTGATCTTAGAGATTTTCGCAGCGCACTGTCCCGCCTGTTGGAATTACCATCAAACTCATAGATTGAAAAACCTCTACAATGACTATGGTCCAGAGGGAAACGATGAGTTGATGGTATTGGCTTTGGAATACGATCAGTGGAATCTTCACAATGCATTTATTGGAATTGGTCCAGCGTGGGTCACTCAAGGCAATTGGCTGGAAGGTACCCCATTTCCAATTTTTGATGTAGAAGACCCCGATCGTGGTGTTTTTGAAGATTACAATATAACGGGTTACCCTATTGTCTTTAAGATATGTCCCGATGGAATTGTAGAAAGAATTTTCACTTCAGAAATCGAAACTCAGATCTACGAGAAGGTGCAAGAATGTCAGGCTGCCCTTTCCATAAATGAACCACTGGATCTCGGAGCTATTTACTTCGATCCATTGTCGAGAAACCTCAACATCGACATTTATCAGAAGGTAACGTCAGTGCGCATCATGTCTATCACAGGGCAGATTGTTCAAACGATCAATACCGTCGGTTCTTCTGCCATTGCCATCGATAAGATGAATACAGGAATTTATCTCTTTGAAATCCAAACGGAATACGGCCGAGTGGTGAAGAGATTCTACTTGAATTAGAATTTCTTTGGTTCACTAGGATCAGTGCAGTTTCCCTCTCCCCCCTCAAACTTTGATGTACCTTTCCCATCTCCATCTAGAATCTATCCATCTAGTTGAGTGACCGAGCCGAATGACAGAGTACTTCAAACTTCAATTTAAAATGCTGAACCGAAGGATACTCGATTTCGGTATGCCTCCTTTGATCGGATATCTAGTCGTTCTTTTGGTTTTTGGTGCCACCACAGGTTACCTGTTTTCGATAACAGAATATGCAGGTTACCTCTGCGTACTCGTTGCCTTGGGTTTCACATCTAGACTAAGTGAGCCGAAGAGAAATGATTTTCTCAAGTCAATATTCAATCAAAGAAGGTACCTCACACTAAGACTTTTAGAAAACCTCCTTTGCAGCCTGCCGTTTCTCATCGTTTTGCTTTACCACGGTTTTCTCACAGAAGCATTACTGCTCATTTTAGGAGTTATACTAGGCGGATTATTCCATTTCAACACAAATCTCAACACAACAATCCCAACTCCATTCGGTCGCAAACCGTTTGAATATGTCATAGGTTTTAGAACGACGTTTTTCATTTTTCCCTTTGCCTATCTGATCACTGCTATTGCTATATCAACTGGCAATTTCAATCTCGGCATTGCTTCAATGGCATTGATTGCCTTGGTTTGTATGTCCTATTATTCCAAACCAGAAAACGAGTATTTCGTTTGGAACTTCGCTTTGTCGCCCAAGCGGTTTCTCCTCGTGAAGATAAAATCATGTCTCCTGAACTTCACTCTTCTAAGTATTCCTAATATGCTGGCATTGAGTTTTTTCTTTCCCAGCAATTCACCTATTGTAGCTCTGTCTTTTCTGGTTTGCTGCATTTACCTCGCCACCATTGTTCTGGCAAAGTATTCGGTGTTTCCGAATGAACCTGGTTTGGCGCAAGAAATATTGGTGGGAATAAGCTTTGTGATGCCGCTCATCCTTGTAGCGACAATCCCGCTCTTTTATTCTCAATCTGTCACGAAACTAAAGGCAATTTTAGAATGATCAGTATAACTAATTTGTCAAAATTTTATGGGAGCAATCAGGTTCTTAATGCGGTAAATTTAGAATTTGGAAAAGGTGCTGTCCACGGAATCGTTGGGGAAAACGGCGCTGGCAAGACGACATTATTCCGATGCATCGCAGGACTGGAGACCTATGAAGGGCAGATCTCGTCTGATTTTGATAAACTGAAAAATCACTTAGGCCTGCTGCCCACAGATCCTTTCTTCTTTGCGAAAATCACCGGTAAAGAATACATACAGCTATTGGTAAACTCCAGGCAGCTGAAGCTCAAGAATACCGAGGATAGAAACGTGTTTGATTTGCCGCTAGATCAATACGTGTCGACCTATTCTACAGGAATGAAAAAGAAATTGGCTCTGACAGCTATCCTTTTGCAAGAAAACGAGGTATTCATTCTGGACGAACCATTCAATGGTGTCGATTTGCAAAGCAATTTTGTACTCGTCGAAATCATCAAAAAGCTCAGAAGTTTAGATAAAACAGTCATCATTTCGTCTCATATTTTTTCAACCCTCGCAGATACTTGCGATAAAATTCACCTAATGAAGAATGGCGAAATGGTTAAAGTAGCAGAGCAAAAAGACTTTGGAGTCCTGGAAACGGAAATGAAAGATTTTACCATTGGTAACCGAATCGAAAAACTGGATTTGAAATAAATGCAAGTTGGCCTGGGCTTTCTATTTAGAATGCCTTTGAGATCCTTTTAGTCAAACTCGCCATGAGCTAAAGATCCTGCATGACGCGGTAAACTCACTAAATAGGATGGCTGACAATATGAAAGCAGTTTTCCAATCACCCCTCGAACTTTGCCTTACCTTCGCAACCGCTAGAATTTGTCCATGTATACGAGTGTCTGAGCTATAGAATTCATTAGCAAGGCGCACGTAGTTTTAAAATACAGGAGTTGACTTTTGTCAATGACTGTTTTTAAAACAAGTGGAAGGCAGGTAATGGACTCTCTAGACGGTCACTATTAAACACAGCTATTTTGAAAACATTCAAACAACTAGGTATCGGCTCAGGCTTTGTAAAAGGACTGGCAGAATTAAATATTATTGAGCCTACATACATTCAGGAAAAGGTTATACCAGTTTTGATGGCTGGTGCAACAGATATCGTCGCGCAAGCGCAAACGGGTACGGGAAAAACAGCGGCATACGGGCTTCCATTGTTGGAGCAAATGGACGCCAACAAGAATGCGGTGCAGGGCCTTATTCTATGCCCAACACGAGAACTGGCCAAGCAAGTGGCCAAGCAGCTGTTCAAGTTCACCAAGTATTCTGACAAAATTTTCACCGAGGCCGTCTATGGTGGCGAGCACATTGAGCGCCAAATGGGTGCCTTGAAGCGTCCCACACATATCGTAGTAGCTACTCCAGGCCGCTTGATTGATTTGTTAAAACGAAATGCGGTCAACTTAAGCTCCGTAAAGACCGTGGTGCTCGATGAAGCAGATGAGATGCTGAGTATGGGCTTTAAAGATGAATTGAACGAGATCTTGAGTTTCCTTCCTTCCGTTGAAAACAAGTGGTTGTTTTCGGCCACCATGCCACAAGGTATTCAACAAATGATTTCGAAGCACTTATCCCGAGATGCCAAACGCATTGAAGTGAGCCAAGACGATGTGGTCAACAAGAACATTACCCACAAATTTGAAGTATGCGATGAGGCAGACAAGCTTTATACGCTGCAGCTCTTCCTAGAATCGCAGGACGAAAACCGAGGGGTTATCTTTTGCAAAACAAAGGCGGCCACCAAAAAGCTATCACAACAATTGATCGCAAAGAATATCGCCACAGAGGCCATACATGGGGATCTGTTTCAGAAGGAACGCGATAAGGTGATGCGTGCCTTTAAGAATGAATCACTGCGCGTACTCGTAGCCACCGACTTGGCGGCTCGTGGCATTGATGTATCTGACCTGGCCTTCGTGGCGCACTACCAACTGCCTGAAAGCGATGAATACTACACGCACCGCAGTGGACGAACTGCTCGTGCTGGCAAACAAGGTCTTTCTATGTGTTTTGTGAACGCAGCTGAAGTGAAGGTTTTAAAGCACTACGAACGCACGTTGGGGATCAAGTTTGAGCAGGTAAAGAAGAACTATTAACGAGCGGAGCAACAGGGAAATTAAACCTAACACTCTTATTTATAATTGTTAACAGCAAATATTTTGGGGAGAATATTTGTTACATTGTTCACAAACCAAGAAGAAAAAAGAGCATTTTATTGTAGAGGGATTTGGATTGGTTCAAGACCGAAGGCAACTATTTTGCTTAGCAAAGTGAGTATACCCATCGGAGCAAGTAAACCCAGTAAAGATTGATGTACAAGGCTATTTCAAGATAGTCAGTGAATCAAAATTTGTTGAAAATAAAAGTGACTTAACCAAATCATACTCAAATGAGACCATCAACATTTGCCCTATTATTTGCCCTACTCTTTTCAAGCGCTCAAGCCCAGGTTAGCGAAGAATTAGCCACTGCCCTGCAGGACAAGATTGACGAATTCATAGTTAATGAGGACCTAAAAGGAATATCAGCCGCTATTCTTTATCCAGACGGGTCTCTGTGGAGAGGCACTGCGGGTGAATCTCACGCAGAACAGCCTATAACACAAGATATGCTATTTGGAATTGCGAGCATAACCAAAACATATACGTCGACTACTGTCCTTTCCATGTATGAAGAAGGTTTATTGACTTTGGATGATTCAATTCATACCTATCTCAACACCTTCGATAATATTGATCCAAACGTCACCATCAGACAGCTGCTAAATCATTCTTCGGGAATTTATAATTATACTCAACATCCTAATTGGTATGATTCGATGCTTGACGATAATTCTAGAATTTGGGAGCAAGAAGAGTTGATTGAAGAATTCGTAAACCCTCCTTATTTCGCCCCAGGAACAAATTGGACATACTCCAATACCAACTACGCTCTTTTAGGAATGATTGTAGAAAGTATCAGTGGAAATTTGCTCTCAGATGAATATATCTCTCGGATTTTCGAGCCAGCTGGACTCGACAGTACGTTTCTTGATATTGAGCAATCTCACTATGACTTATATGCCCATGCATGGGACGACTATTATGGCAATGGCATTATTGAAGACTGGGATGCACTAGGAATAAGCCGTAATTCTTTGTGGAGCATGTCTGGCCCTGCGGGAGGCATAGTTGCAACTGCTTCTCAAGTTGCAAAATTTTCCAAAGCCTTGCTACATGACCAAACCATTTTGTCACAATCAACCTTAGATGAAATGACTGACTTTACAGCAACTGATGTTGAATATGGTTTTGGCATCTATGCAACTTCTTCTGGCTGTGAGAATTGGATTGGACATAAGGGGGTTCTTATTTACGAGAGTAATTGGGCTTACCTCCCCAGTGGCATATCAATTGTGATACTTCACAATCAATACGCCGATAATATTAGCTATGATGAAATGGTAGAACTTTGTCAGGTTGTAGAAGACTTTGCAACCAGTACGGATGATATCGCCACTCTAGAATCGGCCGTAGACGTGTACCCGAATCCAGCTGTGAATCAATTCACAATTTCAGGACTGAATGAACTTGGCGAGCGCGTCATCGAAATAAGCGTAATAGACCCGCTGGGCCGGTCTCTTTTAAACATCGTCGCTACAACTGGACAAGATTTAATGGAGCTAAATGCAACAGAAATCCCAACTGGAATCTATTTTGTTATTCTCAAAACAGAATCTACAAGAATCACTAAAAAACTCATTATTAGGAAATAGGACTCCGCGCATAAGCCTTCCTACTTCGCCGCTGGGTAGAGTTGAGGCAGACAAGCTTTATACGCCGCAGGTCTTCCAATAATCGCCCAACGAAAACCGAGGGGTCATCTTTTTCAAAACAAAGGCGGCCTCCAAAAAGCTGTCCCAACAATTGGTCGCAAATAACATCGCCACAGAAGCCATACATGTGGATCTGTTTCAGAAGGAACGCGATAAGGTGTTGCGTGCCTTTAAGAATGAAACACTACGTGTACTCTTAGCCAACGTTCTGGCAGCAAATGGCATTGATAAATCTGGCCTTCGTGGCGTACTACCAAAGCCTGAAAGCGATGAATACTACACGCACCGCAGTGGAAGAACTGCTCGTGCTGGCAAACAAGGAGTTTCGATGTGTTTTGTAAACGCAGCTGAAATGAAGGTTTTAAAGCACTACGAACGTACGCTGGGGATCAAGTTTGAGCAGGTAAAGAAGAACTATTAACGGGCGGAGCAGCAGATGAACTAAACCCTACATAGACTCAATGCTCTTATTTATAGCTGTTAACAGCAAATATTTTCAGGAAGATTATTTATTATATTTAGCCTCGACCAAGGCCAAAAAAAAGAGAATTTTATTAAAGAGGCATTTGGATTGGTTAAAGACCGAAGGGCAGCTGCTTTGCTTGGCAAAGTGAGTAAACCCATCGGAGCAGATATTGACTTACTTAAAAACCAAAACATGAAAAGCTTACTAACCATCACCTTTTTTGCTGTGTTTACACTCCTTGGTGTTGCACAAGATGTAAGAACCAATTCAAAAACGCCCGCTTCGAAAGGGCAAGAAATAGAACGCAAAGGGTATCAAGAGGGTCAATTTACCGTGAAATTGAAAGCCGACGTTGGCGATTTTTCGG
>Ga0222686_1000500_pt1 | contig 11831 bp, 6 predicted proteins | sample AntAcemetage1159_FD_181400 | JGI IMG/M metagenome (GOLD analysis project Ga0222686, IMG submission 181400) | Saline water microbial communities from Ace Lake, Antarctica - #1159 | ecosystem: Environmental > Aquatic > Non-marine Saline and Alkaline > Saline | place: Antarctica: Ace Lake...
AAGTTAAAAAATTCTTCTGGAGTTTTCATGTCCAGTGCAGAATGAGGCGCATAAATATTGTATGCATCAACCATTTTGGCTCCTGTTTTTAGGCTACCAAACTGGCCAAACTATCGAGGCAGTTAGGAACAAAACAAATGTTCAACGAAGAATCCAGAGTTAAAATTAGAAATTCTATTTTTAAACCGCACTAGTTTTGGGGACGCGGACAGGTGTGTGTATGCAGGTATACTTTTTGGCTGGTTAGGTCATGTGCAGACTGTGCGAGCAGACAATGTACATCTAAGCATTTGTTGGCCTCATTTTCCTATGCTCGGATTATCTATCATTCGTTTCATAGTGTCAAAAAAGGCCTGATAGAAGGAGTCGTCTTTAGCATAGAGTTTATACAGGTCTAGCTCTTTCTTCCTTTGTTGGCCCATGACATCATCCAATATTCTCTTGAATGCCAAATCTCTATTCTGGGTATCCTTATTGTTGGCTACTTTAGATTGATAGTCTGGATGGGCCTGAATGTGTTTGCTTAAGGTTACGAATTTTACGCGTTGATCTTCTGGCGTAGCTTCCCAGCCGTGAAACCATCTTTCATTGAATGTACTGATGATTTCATCTAGCGGGTCTCTTTCTTCCTGAGCACCATGAGCCCCTCTGGGATTCGGGTTTTGAGGGTCTAATTCAGCTAAGGAATCATCTAATCCTATGGTGTGATTGAGCTTGGTTCGTTCCAAACCATAGGTTGATAAATCTACCGATTCCAGCAACTCGTCAATCAATTCATCTTCTTTGGTTTTCACAATCAACTTTGGAACAAGGAATTTCAAAAACCAAAATAGCTTCTCCCAATCCAACACCTCATAGGGCATAATTGATGCCATTTGACCGTAGATTTTAACGAATTGCTTCGCCTTTACCTTAAAGTCCTTCTTATCCTCATCCGCTAATTCTAGTTCCTGATTGAAGCGATTAGCAGCAAAGTCAATAATGGGACTCAATTGCTGAGCATCAACACCTTCGAAGTATTTGGCAACAAATGACTCAACTTCAGCCCATTCGTAAACCGCTACATCATCTAGGCTTCCTTTCAGTTCATGCAGTACATTAATGTCAGTTTCACCACTCAATGAAGTAGAAGTGTAAAATGGGTCGAACGAAGTTTTAATATCATCCACCTGATTGAAGAAATCTAAAACGAACAGGTCTTCTGTTTTCTTTCCCAACTTGTTGGCTGCACGGTTTAATCTGCTTAAGGCCTGAACAGCCATAACACCTTGTAGCTTCTTATCAACGTACATGGTGCAAAGCTTGGGTTGGTCAAATCCCGTGAGATACTTGTTTGCTACAACCAGTAGACGGTACTCATCTGAATCAAACTTATCTCGTGTATCTTTTTCTGCAAAGTCGTTCAACGAGGATTCAGTGTATTCCACACCATCAACTTCTTTCTTGCCCGAAAAAGCAACAGCTATCTTGAAGGGATTGCCTTTTTCCTTCAAAATGCCTTTAATGGCTAAATAATAGCGGATGGCCGACACAATATTCTGCGTGACCACCATGCCTTTGGCCTTGCCCTTGAGCTTTTTGGTGTTGTACACTTTCGTGATAAAATGCTCCATCATAATCTCGGCCTTCGTAGCGATGGTGCGCTTATCACGTTCCACATAGGCACGCAATTTCTTCTGCGCTTTCTTGGTGTCGAAAAGCGGATTGTCCTCAATAGACTTCTCTATTTCATAATAACTTTTGTAAGTAGTGTAGTTGGCTAATACATCCAGGATAAAGCCCTCCTCAATGGCTTGCTTCATAGCGTACAGATGGAATGGTTTGAAAGAACCATCTTCCTGTTTGATGCCGAAACGCTCTAATGTTGCGTTTTTAGGAGTAGCCGTAAATGCCAAATAAGATGCATTGCCCTTCATTTTACGGGCTTGCATGGCTTTTATAATTTTGTCTTGGGCATCATCTTCTTCTTCATCCTCATTGGCGCCCACTCCCATGGCTTGGTTCATTTTACCAGCCGCTGTTCCGCTTTGCGAACTGTGTGCTTCATCTATGATAACTGCAAAACGCTTATTGCTGAGGTCTGAAATACCATCTACAATGAATGGGAACTTCTGAATAGTAGTAATGATGATCTTTTTGCCTTGCTCCAAACTGTCTTTCAACTCTTTGGATGAATAGGCTGGTGCAACAATATTCTTTACCTCTGAAAACTCCTTGATGTTATCTCGTAGTTGCTTATCCAGTAATCTTCTATCCGTTACTACAATGACCGAATCGAATAATGGATTTTGAATGCCCTTGGAACCCGGCAGCTCTTCTCTTTCGGGATAGGTTTCTATAAGTTGATAGGCAGCCCAGGTGATGGAATTGGATTTACCAGAACCCGCAGAATGCTGAATCAAATACGTATGACCAACACCGTTTTTAGAAGCGTGGTCAAGTAGTTTACGCACCACATCCATTTGGTGATAACGTGGAAAGAATAGGGTGCGCTTGCTAAGCGCATCTGTTACCTTACCATCAAAACGAACGAAATGCTGAATGAGATTGGCCAGACTTTCTTTGGCAAATACTTCTTCCCACAGGTAGGCCGACTTATGTCCGAAAGCATTGGGAGGATTGCCCTTACCATCTTCATGTCCTTTGTTGAAGGGAAGGAAGAAAGACTTGTTGCCATCCAACTTGGTGCACATGTAAACTTCATCTGTATCTAACGTAAAGTGAACGATTGCACGCCCAAAATTGAGCAGCGGTTGACGAATGTCCCTATCGTATTTGTATTGCTTGATGCCATGCACCTTGGCGTTTTGTCCCGTCCATTGATTTTTGAGTTCTAGGGTGGCAATGGCCAAACCATTGACAAAAATCACCATGTCTATTTCCTCGCGTGGGTTGTCTAGGTTATAGTGTATTTGACGCGTAACGCTAAACTCATTTTTCTCAAAATTGACCTTTACCGCTTGGCTACTACTTGCCATTGGTAGTTGATAAAGCAAAGTGAAATGCGCATCGTCTACCTCTAAACCTTTACGTAGCAAACGCAGAATACCATACTTCTTAACCATACGGTCATAGCGTTCAAGTATTTTCAGTTTCCAATCTGAAGCGCGTTGCAGCTTTTCGAGTTCTTCCTTTTGGGTTTCCTCTAAAAAATGCCAAAAGCGTGCTTCGTCTAAGGCGTACTTAGGATTAAAATCGTTGGTATCACCAATGTAATAGCCATTACTAGCGCGGTACAGTGCTGGTGCTTCTTGGACGGAATTGCCCGCTGCCTGCAAGTCTTCCAAGCAAGTGCCGGTTAAGGCTTTTTCAATGGCAGATTCTAAGGCTTGTTCGTCAGTTTGGGATGGACTCATTGTGAAATTTTAATTTCTTCAAAGCTTTCTTTAATGATTCCTTATCAAATGATGTAATGAATATTTCGATCATATCATCGTGATGTTTTTTTACATTTTCTTCATTCCAAGTTTCAAATTCAAAAATTTTCAGCATTTTCAAACTTTCTATACTACCGCCAACACTGCCATTAATGAATGAGGCTATATAAGCCTTTTTAATTTCATACGATTCATTTTGCAAACTGGAATTTTGCCCCGAAGATATCATCGCTAAATTTCCAAAAGTGTGCAATAGTGATTCCTTCAAATTGACGGAGCTATTTGATTTTGGGGTTTGTGGTGCGATGTGCTCAATAGACCTATTTGGACGAAACACATAGTGATTGGCGATTTCCTTTGCCTTACTTTCAAAAAGTTCGTCTCTTCTTTCCCACAAGTAATAATCTAAACGCCAAAACCAGTACCTGCTAATTGAACCATAGTTTAGATGAATCTCTCCTCCGTGCCTTTCGTTATCCCAAGTTTTGAGAAAATCCAAAAACTTGAAGTCTTTTGCTTTTTCATCACTAGAAATTTTGTCTAATTCCTTCATTAACGGTATTAGCCATATATTATATGAAGTGCTTACGTTAAGCATTGATTGGTAATGAATTAAAGCTTGTTTTAAACTATTAGAATAATTTAAAGAGTAAGTGGTGGTTCTTCCATCTGTGCTGGTGGTTCTTATGATGAAGTAATCAAACAGTAGTCTATATTTCAACAAATTATCGAAAAATGACTTAATTAATTTTTGCTCATCTCCTAACGCTTCAAAACTTTTCAGCAGCTTATTTTTATCAAATCCAGTTGAAACACTGTCCATTGTTAATGCGAGTACAAGCAATAAAAATTCTTGAAAATCTAGTATTGCACCTTCATCTCGATTGATTACGTTGGTCGCAGGTTTATTACTTACTGCTTTTATATTCGATATTGTGTCGCTTTTTTGTTGAACGCTGTCTTTATCATGAGCTAACACTTGAAAAGGATTGGCAAAAGCATTGAAAATCCTCTTCTTAAAATCTTCAACCAATTCTTTCTCTTTTTGACGCACCAAACATTTATCCATCTGAGAGACCATGTTCCAAATCTTGGTGCATTGGTCAAAGTCATTTTCTCCTAGTTTCTTTAGTAAGCGAACTTTTAAAATTTCGTGATTTTCTAAGCCCTTACCGGCCTCATTCATCGCTTCAAAATACCGGTTTAAGTCAAAAGAAGAATAATTTTCGGGTAGGACGGATATAAAAAATGTGGTTTGTTCTTTTATGTAAGTTTTAAATTGTTCCGAGGTGTTTTCTTTCCTTAAAAATGAATGAATAACTTCTATAGCTTTATCCATTTTCGCGTTTATATAACCTTTGACAGGTAAATTATCATCCACCTTCGATGTTAGATACGTTTCATCATTTTCTCTTGCAAAAAATGTAAGTCTTAATTCGTCATTAACTTTTAGAAACTCACTCCAACCCAACGCTATACCCATAAGCATCAGAACAGTAAACCTTTGTTGACCATCAACCAAGGAATATCTGCCCTGAGACTCTTCTTTAAACACTGTCAGCACACCTATGTAATAAGGATTTTCTTTGTTGGTCTTGAAAGCAGAGAATAAATCGTTCAATAATTGCTGCACTTGCTCTTCCTCCCATTCAAACAAGCGTTGATACAGTGGGATAGTAAACTTGTGCATACCAATCGTAGCAGGCGTGAATCTATTTTCTGTCATTTGATTCGTGTTTGATTGCCATTAACGGATTAAGCTGTTTGTAAATTTCTTGCAAATGATTATTAAACCGTTGTCTTGTACCAGAAAGCTCTTCAGGTTCATGAAAAGCATCGTTTAGCGCTTTTAGCTCTGCAAGAAAAAAGGTGGGAGATGTGGCTTGGTCAATCATCATTACTATTTCACCATCAGAAACGTATTTAAGAATCGAATGTAGATAGGCACGAAAAGTCGTTAACCTATGTTGAGCCACATTCTTACTTATAAGCGCGAAAGCATCACAGAGGTATTGAATTCCAAATTTTAAAAAATAAGCGAATAATAAAGCTTCTATTACATCTCTGTACCACCAGTGTTTTTCCCAATTGAGGCGCATATGCAATTGTTTGTATGGAATAGTTCGTTGAAATTCTTTGTAGCGCCCTATAAAATGTTCTGCAAAGGCAAAAAAGTGTGTTCCACCTTGTATGGTTTCATAAAAATCAAATTGTTCTCCAAAGGGAGGGATTTCTGGAATGATAAGCGCTGCTTCAAAGTGATTTTTCACTTTACGTTTTTCATCTTCATCCCAGGTTCTATTTCGCATCCATTGCCTCGACCTGAACAAGCAGGTTTCAAATGTGCGCGCCAAGGCATTCTCTTGGTTGTTATTATCGGACTGCCGAATAAGGTTATCCCATCTTCCGGCAAGATGCAAAGCCTGTTCAGGCAAATAAATAAACCGAAGATGATGGGATTTAAGCAAATCATAATCGCTTAATGATTTTCCTCTGTTACCATTTGCCGTAAAAAAAGTGTAAGCTAAATCTAAGTTTTCACTACAAAGCAACAAAACGGAAAACTGTAGCTGCTTTAATAGGCTATCTGCTTTGATTTTTCTCGTTTTTAAATAATTCTGAATCAGCCACTTATTATAAGCAATATAACGATGAGCTTCTTCTGATTCGAAATATGCATTAGCCAAGGATGTTAGCGTTGCTTCACTCTCTTTTGGTAGTTCGAGCAAGAGCAAGGTAAGGGTAACTAAGCGCTGCTGCCCATCTACTATTTCATATTGGCCATTGTTTCGTTTGTGCAGAATAATTGTGCCCATGTGATAGGGCTTATCTGCAATTTGGTGCACATCATTTAACAAGCGCATGACTTGTTTTTCTTCCCAAGAATAGATTCTTTGATAATCAGGGATTTTCAGCTGGATTTTGTTTCCGTTGCCAGAATTATCTGAAAACAAATCTCCTAGAGTCATCATTTTCAGTTCTACTTCTTGAGGAACACTCATACTTCTTGCACCTTTATTTTACCCGTTACTGCACTATCTATCAGCGTGGCTTTGTATTCTTTTAGCTTTTCCTTTTCCATTTGTTCTGTTTTAGTTGCCAAATCCATACAGTTCTAGCAAACACTCTCGTATGTAATCCTCTATCTGGTCTAAGCCTAATCTAGAAAAATTCACCCCAGCCTTATCCTCAAAACACTTCTTGGGAAACCTGAGAACCGGACCAAAGCCTTGGTTCTTTGGAGAGAGGTGCGCAGCGTTTCTCAATGAATCATAATAGGCTCTCTGAGCCAATCTGCCACCAACGTAGTTGAAGCCATTTTCTTTTGGCTTGATGTAGCCAGAAACCTTCTCTGATTCAATGGCGGCAATAAAGCTGTTATGGTTTGCAGGGTAGACATCGAACCTGTGTTTTACCCTATTCTTCTTCAGTACTTCAGCGTTCAAGTAATCTATGTCTGCGAGTACCGAATAATAGTAGTCTGCAAATGCTAATTCGACAGACCGCGACTGCTGCTTGATTACGGTGAATAAAGAAGGGGTAAAATGCTGCTCTTCATCAAATTCCACAATTCGGGTACCTAGCTGCGGATGATTAACCAGCAAACCATCAATGTGGTGAGCGAGGCTTTTACCTGAAAAGTTGAAATTTGAATTCAGTTCTTCCAAAAACGTTTCAAAGTTCTTCTCAACCTCATCAGGAAAACCGTACTTCCGAAAATCATCAGTTAAAAAGGCATCTTCAGCACCTATGGGTTTTCCAACACTCTTAGAAACCAGATATTCAATGCCAATGGCCTCTGCAAAAGCCTGAAAAAAACGGGTTTCGTCTTTGTCTTTATTGATGGAGGGCGCTCTTTTTTCTGTGCTTGCTCTGGTGACCTTAACCACCGGAGCAACCTTCTGCTGCGCTTTAGGAATGATAGCTGACCTGTCTTTACCTAATGCATTGATAATGGAAACAGCCGGAGATTGCACTCTCCCAGAAATGTAAAGCCGCGCTTCTTTATTGGTAGGATAATCAATGGCTTGATACAGCTCAAAGAGCTCTTCTAAATCTATACGTTCTGCTGTAGATTTGCCTTGCCTTATAAAACGAACCGAATTACCATCTACTCGGATAGTATGGTAGATTTTACCTTGAACGCTTGCTGCGTTTTTCAAAGCATTGATTTGGGCAATAAATGAGTTCTTGTCTAACTTTCTCATATTACCCAACCTTAATTTCCCCCATTACCACACTATCTAACACCATGATTTTATATTCTTTCATTTCTTATTCAATCTCGTTTCAGAGTCTTTTGAAGCGATAGACCTTTCTTAGTCAATCTGTATTTCTGATTCTTGCTTGTGGGCTTATCTGGCATGGTCATCTCAATCAGGTCACTTTCCAAGGCAGGATTCAAGTAACTGAGCATGAAGTTCTGTCGGTGGGTCAGTTCCAATTGCTCCATTAAGTCGGTTCTGCTTAGTTCCCTGTCCAATATGAACACTACGCGGTGTGCCAGCTCATCTATTTGTAGATAAATGACCTCATCATGTGCGGCATCATGCGCGGCATCATGTGCGGCATCATGTGCGGTATCATGTGCGGCATTGGCTGAAGGCCTCCATAGAACAACTTTGAAACCCTCATCAGCACTAAATACAGGAGTAGCAAGACCTTGTGCTTCGGTCAGTTTAAAAATGTCGAGTGTGCCTGTGCCAAAACGCTCAATATCACCCGTAAGAAACATACACGAAGCAAGAAGTGCATTATGCGGATAAGAAGCATGTGGAACACTCAGGTCATTCAATCCCAATTCTGAAGGAAGCGCACCCGGATTGGACACTTCAACTCGGTCTTTAAAAACCGATACCTGAACACTTCCTTTACTGTGGTAATTGCGATGTGCAACCGCATTGATAATAGCCTCTGAAATAGCCGCTCTTGGAACCTCATACGCTGTAGCTACCTGATTTCCGACATCTCGTGTACCGGTAGACAGACTAACCTTGGCTAGCACAAAGTCAACCGCATCTTCGGCCATTTCGAATACCGTTCCGCCAAATTCTTTATAATCTGGAATTGGCTTTTCGACCACAAAGCCATGGAAATGCGCGCATTTGACCGTAGCGGTGGTAAAGAATTTTTGCGGGTTTAAGCCAAAGGCCAAAATGGCGCTGTTCACCACTTTGCCATTGCGGTAGAGATTGAGATGGCTCAACACCTGCTCAACCGATGCGGTTTCCTTCAATGGGAAATTTCGTTTTAGCCTTGCGGTGGTTACAAATACGCTGACCTTCTCTGCATCAATGTTTTCCAGCGAAGCATCTTGGCATAGACTTTCATCAAAATCGCGGGAAGCAATCTTGCCTGTTTGCCGCAAGTACAGCACACAGGAGCTGTAAACCTCCGCTTTCAGTTCTTCAAGATTTGCAAAACGCTTGCGCGAAACATCTTCGCCCACCTTGGCAATAAACCGTTGTTCTTTCTCGTGCCGCGCCAACTCATTGTCCCCTTTAATGTAAATCCAGCGTGGAATGTGCTCGTTTTTGGCTTGGTCGTATTCCCGTTCGGTGGGCGAAATACCTGCGGCATCTTCATAGCCATAGTCCGCGCCAAACAAACCAATGTAAATAGCTGACCGTTTTACTTCCTCCAAATACACATCTCCAGGAGCGTGCGTATTAGCCGCCACTTCTTCAAATAGAAATGGCTCAAAAAAGCCGCTGAGCAAAGGATCTTGGCGCAAGTACTGCACCAGCGCCTTGCGCTCTTCTGCAAACTCTTTTTGCACGCTGCTTATAAAGACCTTTTCCATCTCTACCCAACCTTTATTTTACCCGTTACAGCACTGTCTATCAGCGTGGCTTTGTATTCTTTTAGCTTTTTGATTTGTGTTTGTTGTAGAGAAATGGCTTGGTCGATTTTGGCGGATTGGGTTTCGATGAAATTGCTGATTGCTTCCTGTTCCATCATTGAAGGCAATAATACGGGCAACTTTTTAAGTAAATCTTGACTTAGTGAAGCCCTGATTACCAAATTCATTTCTTTCACAAAAAACGCCCTATGCAGAACACTACTAAAATAGAATTTAGAAAAAGAAGGAGATAGAACTCCTTTAGATGGTCTAAAGCGAATTAAAAAGCCAGCAAAAGTTGCATTGTTTATTGTTTCCAAACAGGTTGAAGAAAAACCAATTTCTTCTACCGTTTCTGAGGTCCTAGTAAAAAAAATGTCACCTTTTCTTACTGAGTAATTTTCTCTATCCTGCTTTGTGGACTGGGCTAGCCCCGATACGGCTTTGGGCATCTCAATGTTTTTATAAACATCTCCATAACTAACAAATGGGAATCCCTTTCCAAAATATTCAGCACCAGCACTAATTCCGTTTTGTGTTGCACCAATAAACCTGAGTGGCTTCACCCCCCAACCCTCCGGGATCTCCCCAATCCATTCCACGCCAGAGTCTTTCATCTTCACCGTTGGGTCTAAACCTTTGGTAACTGCATTTTGAATGATGATCTGCTTGCGTTCTTTAAGCAGCGCAATCAGTTGCTCTTTTTGGGCAATGGCACGGTCTATTTTGGCGGTTTTGTCGTCTAAGAAATTGGCAATGGCGGTTTGTTCTTCTTTTGGGGGAATGAAAAAAGGAATCGCTTTCATCCTACTTTTGGCTAAATCCCATTGCCCAATTCGTACTCCATCTGATGCTTGACCAAAAAACGCTACATAGTTCTTGCTCCGAACAGCTTTGTGAAAAAAGTTAGGGTCAATCTCGCTTGTAAAATCAAAAATGTAATACGCTGGACTTACGATTCCAGTCATTGGTGAGATTCCGTAGGACCCTTGCCAAGCCTTCATCTTGTTCATTCCAAATTGACCTTTGCGAATCACTTTGTATCCAGACAAGTCATCTGGAATGAAATTATGATTGCCCTCGTCATCATCCAGGTTTCTTTCGATAACGCCCAATTCGCGTGTTATCGAAAGCAACGGTAAATCTGGCTGTCCTTTCAGCGAGATTGGCTTCAAAAGCGTACCAAGCTTTCCAATTGTCCAGTGTTCAGGAATCTCTCCTAACCATTCCACCCCCGAATCTTTGTAAGCGGGGTATTTCTGAAAGCTTGTTTTTGTTGCTACAACTTCCATTAGGCCAAGTTTAAAATGTCCATAATCAACCCTTCGTTCTCTTGTTCCAACGTCAAAATCTCTGCGCTTACTTTTTCAATAGAGCGCAAGGGCTTGTGCTGGTAGAAATACTTGTTAAAGCTTATTTCGTAGCCAATTTTGGTCTTTTCCAAATCAATCCATGCTTCATCTACATGCGGTTTTACTTCTCGTAAAAAGTAGTCGTGTATGTTTTCGGCTAAAGGAATGCTTTCGCTATCGCGTAGGTCGGTTTGGTTCTCGTAAATGATGTATTCGCCTTTTTTGCCGCTTGGGTAATAACCGTAATCGGGTAATTGTGCCGCAGTACAATCTAAATGCTGCAAGAGTTGGTCAAGCTTTTCGCCAGTGAGTTTTTGGGTTTTCTTCATCACCTTTTCGGCTGTTTCGTCATACCAACTCACGGCAGATAGAATCTGGTTTTTGTCGCTGGCACTGAGCTTAGACTTTTTGGCTTTAAGCTCTTTGTTCACCAAATTTAAAAAGTCGTTGTAATTGCTGTATTCGTCAGTACCAATGGTTTTTGTTAGCTGTTGAGCAGCTTCTAAAACCTCCTTTTGCTTTTTCCAAGTGCCAGTAGCAGTTAGTGTTTTGCGCTTTTTGGCATTCAGGTCTAGGTCGTTCTTTTCGCACCAATCCAACAGCTCTTTCTCAATGCTCTTTAAATCGGAATACACCTTTTCGCCATAGGTTTCGTAGGCCCATTGCATAGGTTCTTTTAGCGTCTTTTCATAGCGCAGGTCTGCAATACGCTCGGCAGCAAATTGTGCTTTTAGCCGTGCAGGTCTGTCTATGGTTACCTTGTAATAACCAAAGTCTGAATTACTAAAAACCTTAGTTGCCAAGCTATCTTCTTCTTGCCGGTCTACAGATTGAAACTGCGAATAAGCAATCTGAATTTCTTTGATGTGGTCGGGTGTCAACTCGCAGTTCTTATTACCCAAATTCTTGCGCAGTTTGGCAAAGCGTTGCGAGGCATCTATCAGCAATACTTTTCCTTTTCGCTCTGCTGCCTTATTGTTGTGCAACAGCCAGATATAGGTGGTAATGCCCGTGTTGTAAAAAAGGTTGTTGGGTAGCTGTATGATGCAGTCTAAGCAATCGTTTTCGATGATGTGCCTACGAATGTTGCTTTCGCCACCACCAGCATCGCCCGTAAACAAACTAGAACCGTTATGCACGGAGGCAATACGAGAACCCAATGTGCTTTGGCTCAATGGCTTCATCTTGGTGACCATCTCCATCAAAAAGAGCAGTTGCCCATCTGAAGAACGCGGGGTGGCGTCTGCTTCTTCGGCTTGG
>Ga0222686_1000508_pt1 | contig 11724 bp, 16 predicted proteins | sample AntAcemetage1159_FD_181400 | JGI IMG/M metagenome (GOLD analysis project Ga0222686, IMG submission 181400) | Saline water microbial communities from Ace Lake, Antarctica - #1159 | ecosystem: Environmental > Aquatic > Non-marine Saline and Alkaline > Saline | place: Antarctica: Ace Lake...
CGAACGTCACGGGAAAAACGGTCAGACGAAGCGGACATGCGCCGCGTCGACTTTTCCCATTTTTGTTCCATTCGGCCGGCCGCTTGCTCGGTCACAACGCCGGCGCGTTTCATGGCCCGTTCAAGCCGGGTTATGTCGACACTAACTTGCGCCAATAAGAGTCGTTCACTCATTTTAGAACCCCTTGCGCTTTCAGTTTTGCGACTTGCGAGCGGTGCGCCTCAATCGGCGGCGCGTCGTCGCTGGTTTCCTCGGGCGGCGCGTTCGCGGCGTTAAAGCCTTCGACTAGCGCGCGATATTCCCACAGCGACCAGGTGCGCATTTCAGAAATTCCGAAACCCATTTGAGCAACGCCGCCTATCATAGCCTTAAAAGGCATTTGCCCTTTAGGCCCTATCGCTAGGCCTTTTTGGCCGGCGCTTTTCGCGGCTTTTTTTTTGCGGGCTCGGGCTCGTCGTCTTCGAGCGGGCCGAGCGTTACTAACATTATTTCATGCGCAAGGCCGGCGTACTGCAAAAGCCGGCCCGAGCGAATAACTTCGCGCACTAGTTCGTCGGCGTCTTTTTCGGGTGTGCCCGCGCCGATTAATCCGAACTTGATAACGTCGACTATATGGTCGCTTTTCCATAGGCCCTTTTGGAATAGCTGCACAAAGCCTAGCGGGCCCATGTCGTGACGGTCTTGCAAGGTGCGAAGTTCGCCAAACAAAGGCAACGCAAATTGACGACGCTCACCGGCAAAATAGCCCGTGTGAACGCCGTCAGTTCTAACGAATGAGTCCCTATTCGTCATTTTATGCGAGCGCGGCCGTTGTTACAGGGCCGTGCGACGCGAGCGTGATTTCGGCGTTAATAACGTCGTTACGCTCGGCGCTAATGTTGAAAGACGTCAGGCGCGCCGCGAAGCTATGCTTTTCGCCGCCGTTCGACACGTCGCCGACAATGACTTCGATATTCTTCGACTCGCCGGTTGCCCACCAGGCGGAGAAAAACGCGCCGTCGGCCCGTTCCATGACGCCCGAGCCGGAAACCTCGGCCGACAGGCTGGTAACGTATGTGTTCACAAAGCCCGGCGTTGCATCCGAATCGCAATCAGGAATAACGCGGGTTTTGGTTTCGCCCGAGCGGTTGAATGAACGCGAGTTATTCATACTGCAACGCGCGGTAAAAACTTCCGGGTCGGCGGCGTCGCCGATGGCAATTATAAGGCCATCGAAGCCGATTTCGTCTACTGGTGTAGGCATTTCAGGACTCCATTTATTAGAAAGCGCCTGCCCAGGGCGCGCAAGTTTTTGAAATGGGCGCCGGCCGAGGCCGGATTATTAGGCGTTCGCGTCGGTCAGCGAATAAGCCGTAACTTCGATATTTTGGGCGGTTGCAATTGACGTATTGTCGACTTGCATATCGCCGCCGCCGCCGGTCGCCGTCACGGTGCCTTGCAGGTGGCAAGTTGTGCCGTCTGACGCATAAACACGATAATGCGTCGCGGTGCCGGTCGCGTCGGCGCTTAGGTCTTGCCAGGTGCCCGACTTCGCCTTAACGCCGGCCGCGGCCGCGGCCAGCCAATCGGAAGGCAGGGTAAGAACCGCAAGCGGCGACCCCGCGTCAGCGGCCGCGACGTTCGCCGGAATTGTGCCGCCGAAAAGTTTCAGTTTGGCGCTTGTGCCGATTGCCGTTTCGATTGCGTCGAGGCGCGCGTTCCGCACGGCTGCAGATAGTTTTAAAGCCATTTGATTCACCTTCGTTTTATCCGCCCCAACGGCGTGATTTTTTGGAATTAATTAGAGCGGCGCAATCACGAGCGTATAGCCCCTAAAGGTGCCTGTGTTCCCGCCTGACCATGTGCCGGGGTTTTCTGTTCCGACCGCCGGCCCTGCCTTGCTGGCAATGTGGCCCGACTTCCCGCCCGCCGTACCTTGTGCGTCGATTGTGTATCCCGCTGGTGCAGTCTTAGCCAAATAACCCAACTTAGTGACACCAAGCGAAAGAATGAGCGAGTCGGCAACGTCAACGGTTCCGGTGGCTGTGTCGATATTGGTTCCGGTGTTTCCATATGTTGAGACAGTTGCATCGGCAATTTTCAGATACCCGCCCATGTCCGTCGCCGCAAACTGTGCAAGGTCAGCGCCACGGACACACCAATTCATTTGCGTAGCGGCGCCGTTACCAGAGCGAGCGCCATCAAGCACAAGCAAATAAGCCGCGTCAACTATCCGATAACTGAGCGTTGTGGCGTTTGAACTTGACCCATTTGTATAGATGAGCGTCCAGCCGTCGTATTGAACGGAATGGTTTCCGTAGGTCGCAGTATTTATATACGGCCCGATCGTCACCATAAGTATAACGTCGCCTTCTTCAATGTCTTGGCCGCTCATGTCGTATGTACCAGAACCGCTAGTAAAGGCCGCCCACACAACGCTAGGCGCGGCCGCCGTCGCCGGCGTCGTGATCGACGCCAAGGCCGCGCCGACCAGGTCGCCAAGCGTCGCCGAGGCGGTCGCCTTGATTTTTACGGCCGCCGAGGCCGAGCCCGTCAATTCGCCGAGCGCGCCTTCGCCGACCAGTTCGGCCGCCGGCTGGCCAGCGATAGCCGCCGCGCCGACCAATTCGCCGAGCGTCGCCGCCGCGGTCGCCTTGATTTGCACAACGGCCGAGGCGGCGCCGGTTAGTTCGCCAAGCGTCGCCGAGGCGGTCGCCTTGATTTTTACGGCCGCCGAGGCGGCGCCGGTCAATTCGCCGAGCGTGCCGGCCGCGGTCGCTTTGATTGGCACAACGGCCGAGGCCGCGCCGACCAGTTCGCCGAGCGTCGCCGAGGCGGTCGCCTTGATTGCGATAGACGCCGAGGCGGCGCCGGTCAGTTCGCCAAGCGTCGCGGCCGACGTCGCCTTGATTGGCGCAACGGCCGAGGCCGCGCCGACCAGTTCGCCGAGCGTCGCCGAGGCGGTCGCCTTGATTTTTACGGCCGCCGAGGCCGAGCCCGTCAATTCGCCGAGCGTGACGTCGCCCGAGGCCGAGATAAACACAACGGCCGAGGCCGAGCCCGTCAATTCGCCGAGCGTCGCCGAGGCGGTCGCCTTAATCTTCACGGCGGCCGAGGCGGCGCCGACCAGTTCGCCGAGTTCGCCGGCGGCCGCATAATCGCGCGACGTGGCAACGGGCGCCAGGCGATAGCGAAAATTTACAATCGCTTGCGTCGTCAGGCCGTCGGCGTGACGTTCAAAACTTACCCCCTCGCAATTCCCGACAACTAGCCGGAATCCGTCGACGTCAAGGTCGCCCGTGCGCATGTCGAGCAAGTCTTGCAAGACGGCCGCGATTTGTTTGACTTCGACCAGGCCCGGCCGGCGCGAATAAGCGCGAACCGTCGAAAAGACTTCCGAAACCGAACCGCAAGCGGAATCGTCGGGCGAAACCAAGTCTTCGCCAATCCGAACAAACGGAAACACAGAAACCGACACGCGGTCAAAAACCCGAACGCCGCCGGCTATTGCCTGCAGCGCGGCGCTATTTGTGCAGGCCGCAAACATGGCGGCTTGAAGCGCGACGGCCGGGTCGGTTTCGTCAATCATGTGAGGCGATAGCGCAAATTTATTTCAACGGCCGTTGTTAGGCCGTCGGCGTCTTCGAAAAGTCGATAGGACTCGCAATAACCGGCGCTCATTTTGAAGCCGGGAACGGTGAAACCCCTGACGGCCGACAAGACGAACCGAACGCGCGCCGCGATCTGCTTAGCCTCAATCTTACCGACGGCCCGCGAAAAGGCGCGCACGCGCGAGTCTATCAAATAGGCGTCGCCGCAATCCAGTCTTTGCAAAGTCACGTCGTCGTCGCCGATCTGCAACCGCGGAAAGTCGTCGGAACGCGTTGAATCGAAAACCAGAACGCCGCCGGCGATGGCCTGCAACGCGGCGTCATTTGAAAGCGCGGTAAACATAGCCGCTTGAAGCGGCAAGGCCGGGTGCGTCATGTCTTAGCCCCCTTCTTAAGCCCCACGTTCGCGCGGCGAGTAATTCGGCTTTTAAAGCGGCGCCTAAGCGAACGTATGTTCGGCCAAAAAAACGGTTGCGGCGGTGCAACGCCGGTTGAGCGGCCATCTTTGCGCACGCGCTCGGCGGTTCCATTATGAACCAAATGCGCGTGCGGTGCCTTCTTGCCGCCGGCAAAAATTGAGATTCGCAAGTGACGCGGAATCGTCTGGTTTTCGGGATTATCGCCGGCGCCCATCACGCCGGCCGGCGGGTCGCCAAATGACCAGCTAACAGACATTTGCAAAGCGCCGTCGTCGACGGGCGCGTCGCGCTTGATCCTTGCGGAAGCTTCCTCGCCGTTTTCGCGAAGCGCCCGCGTTATTTCCTTTTCAGCCTCGGCCGGAACCGCCCTAGCGAGCGCCGCAACGCGCGTTTTAAAAGCCGGGTTAGGCGTCCAGCTTTTCCTAGCCATGCGCGACGCCGCGCTCGCACGTCAGCACCAGATAGCGCCCGCGCTGGTCGGGCTGTTCAATGTAGCGAATGTTATAGACTTCGGCCGGCGTGCGCGTGTTTACCAGGCGGTGCGCCTCATTGATCTGCGAAGTGCGCTCGGAATATCTCACTTTGATTTCAACAAGCCCGGTCGATTGCAGTTTCGCGGCTATGACGGATTCGCCGCCGCGCAAAGGCCGAATAGCCGCCGGCTCGCTTGCGATAACGTCGGCCCATGTCTCGGCCGCGTCGTTTCCGTAAATATCAAATTCAGTTTGCCGAGATTGAACCGTAACCAGCCTATTTAGTTCGCCGCCTGACATCTATTCGGAACCTTCGAAAGTTTCCCGCGGCGGTTCAGGCTCGAAGTCGGCGAGCGGTTCGTCGGCGGCCGGTTCGTGTGTGAACACTTCAAGCGCCGGCGTGGTTTCGGGCGCCGTGTCATGCGCCGGCGGCTCGCCATCGCGGAACACTTCAACGGCCCAGCCCTTCGCTATAGCGAAATCCGCAACTTCACTTTTAACCGGGCCCGACCAGCCCGGCAGAAGCTTGATAAAGCCGCGGCCGACAGGGACCAGGCGTTCTTGCGGCGAAGTAAAACGAATTCGACGCGAAATATTTTTTTCCATCAAACCGACCTCCATAGCTTGTGTTTAGAAACAAGCGACGCGACGCCGAGCGGCAAGAACTCGAGTTTTAGCATGGTCGACGCTTCGCGGTGTTCGTATAGGTGCCCGACGGTCAAAATTATCGCTTGGCGAATAGTCGCCGGGATGGCGGCCGAGGTGGCGCCATAGCCGCAACGAAACGTCGCCATTATCGCGTCTTCGCGCGCTTCGGTCGCGGGCCATGTCGCGCCGCGAACAGGAAAAATATAAGCGCGGTCGGGCCGGGTCGTCATAGTGAAATCGGCAAGGTCGGCGGTTTGAATGTCGCCGGCCGGGTCAAAATATTCGACAGAAATTAGCGATTGCGCCGGCGTGACGGGCGCATAAATCCGGCCTTCCGCATTGGCGCCGCGAACCGAAACCAACCAATCTTGCGTAATAAGCGCGCGATGCAATTCGCCCGCATATCCGTCAAAATGGTCGACGGCCGCCGCAATAAAACCCGTCAAAACGTCGTCTTGATCCGTTCCGACAATGCGAAGCGCGCCTTTCACGTCGTCCAGGTCAACCGCGAAGACGCCAGGGGCCGGCGGGTCAACTAGTTCGATAATCGGGTCGCCGTTCCAGCGCGCGCAACGCATGGCCCTTAATCCTTGGCCGCCGCGGCTTTTTTCGACGCCGCCGCCGTTATAATTTTAACTACTTCTATTTCGGCAAGCCGCTTGGCTTCCCCTTCCGAAATTTCGCGAACGTCGCCAATATTGCGCGACGGGCCGGAAAATACGGCCATCGACTGCAGAAATTTCACGCTTACAAGTTTGTCTGCCATTTGAGTCCCTTTCGTTTGAAAAGCAAAAGCCGCCGGCGAGACTATCCCGCCGGCGGTATTAGCGAGCCTTTAGGCGGCGGCCATCGTAAGAACTTTAATCGCCGCCGTGTTCAAAACGCGGCCGTCATAACGGCCGAATGACATAAAGCCCAATTGGCCCTTATCCATGTACTTTTCGCGGAACACGAAAAGCGCATTTGAACCGACACGCCGAACAATGAATTTACTCAACAGGCCGAACACGATTGGCTTCGTACCGGCGGCCGGGTCGGCCATGCTCGGGTTAATGTAGTAAGGCATATCTAGAAGCGTTCCAGGCGTGCCGAGCGCCATGTCGGGACGTTGCCAGATATAGCGCCCTTCAAGGTCTTTCAGCTTGCGAAGGCCCTTTAGAACCGTGTCGTTAAACATCCAGCCGCAACCAGGCATATTCCGGTAAGCCGAGTTAACCGTATGCTGCAGGTCGATAAGTTCGTCGCTTGTGAGCGCGGCAACGGCCGCGGCAGTGACGCCGGCGCCGGCGCCGGTAACAATGCCTTGCGGTTGTCCCGAGCCCGTGCCGGTCGTCAGCTTGTCGTTAAGCGTGCGCGCCATGCGTTCGCCGAAAAGTTCAGGAATAACGCGCTTTTCAAAGTCGAAAGCCGAGTCGGTCAAAAGCTGCAGCGGAACGCGCATGATTTCGCTGTTATGCATGAACGCCGAAAGCGTCTTTTCGCCGAAAACGAAGTCGTTTCCGCCGTCGTCAGTGATCGACGCGTTTTCCGCGACTTGCTCGCCGCGCGACGCCGTGTCGTCGACGGCCGGATAAGGCAGAGTATTGCCCGAGTCCGTTTGCAAAAGGTCGATAACGTCCGGGCGAAGCATAGGGCCCCAGGCGGCCATTGTCTTTTCAATGGTCGGGACAAAGCCTTGCGGGACGGTATAACCGCCGGCGGCGTCGGTGCCGGCCGCAAGCGCGCGTTCCTCGCGTGGCAGATTGCGAAGCGGAATCAGGCCGTTATTTTCGTTAAAAACGGCGCGTTCCTCGGCGTCCAGGCCGCCAATGCCATAAGCAAGAGCCGCGTTGAACACTTGGCGATAATCCGGCAGGTCGTCGCCGCCTTGTTGGGAGCCGAGGCCGTCGCCGAGGTTCGGCCGGCGGTCGCGCTGGTCGGTGCGGTGATCGTCGGCGGCGCGCTGGTCGAGATTGCGCGAGACTGAGTCAAGGCGTTCCAGGCGGCGAATATCGGCTTCGATAACGTCTAAGCTTTCGAACATGCGGTCGACTTCGTCGCCAATGCGTGCGCGTTCCTCGGGAGTCGAAGCGGCGAGCGCCTCGTCGTTTTTAGCTTTCGCGGCTTCGTGAACGCGGGCTAGTTCTTCCCGCTTTTCTTTAAGAAGGCTCATTAGGTGACTCCATTTTGAGCGATGGCCAAAGGGCCGGGTTTATCGGTCGCGGGATCGCTTGCCGATTTGTCGGGCCATCAGGCCCAACTGATTTTTACGCCACAACGCGCGCGCTTCGAGCGCCTGCACGGCCGGCGCGTCGCCGCGCTCGGCGCGGAAAGCTTCAAGACTGCGCAAAGCAATGTCGGTGCCCGCATAGGCGGGCTCGGGCACGATAGACACGTCGTAAAGGCGGCCGACGCTGATAATTTCGCGCAATTCGGTTTCCTCGTCGCCCTTGTCGACCCAACGTTGTTCGCCGTCAGGCCGTATCGTGAAACCGAAAGACATTTTTGTAAGGTCGCCGCGCTTCATTTTCGGAACAATGCGCGCGACGTCCGGGTCGCTCGCGTCTAGTTCGGTTTCCATGCGCAAGCCTTTGTCGTCTTGCGTCAGGCGAAGCGTTCCGGAGGCGACGCGCGCTAAAGGCAAGTCGCGGTGCCCGATTAGAAATTGCGCGTCGTCGCCGCGTTCCAGGGCCGCCGTAAAGGCGCCAGGCCGCACGACTTCGCGAAAATATCCGCCAATGTCGGCAATCTCATTGAACACTGACGCATAACCCGAAACTTTGACGGAATCGCCGCTAACTTCCGCGCGGAATTCGGCAAGTTCGGAACGCAAGGTGCGAACCTCATGCGCCGGCGCGCGGGCCGGGTCGTCAATCGTTTTCGACATGGTCAATTTTCCTTTTTTCCCACCAGTGCGCTTGCCCGACGTCCAGGCTTCGAACGGCGCTCGGGTTTGCGCGCACATATGATTTAAGCGCCTCGGCCGCGTGCCGGTGTTCCGTAACGCATTGCAAAAACGCGATTGCGCGGTCGCGGTCGCGGGCCATCAAATAGCCGGCCGACGTCTTGCCGGCCGCTTCAAGTTGCTTCCCGTATCCGGTTAACGCCGTGACCATAGACGCCAAAATAAAAAGCTGATCTTGCATCGGGTAAATTGCCGCGACGCGCCGCTCGGCCTCGCGATCTATCCTTGCAATCTTTCTTTCAACCGACAGCGCCGACGGGCCGGCGACGAATTCGACCATTACTTCGACTTAGGCGCGGCAACCGGCGCCGGCGATGGCGCCGGGTTTGTTTTGCCGGGTGCGGCGTCTTTCTGATTTTTTAGCGGAACCGTGGCGCCCTGAATCATAAGGTCATCGCCGCCCGTTAGCGCCGGCCGGTTGTCCAGCTTGCGCGCTTCGTTTGGCGTCAGGATTCCATTTTGAACGCCGGTTGAAATCCCGTCCATTCGCGTTTTAAAGTCGCCGCGCAACAGTCCGTCGACGTTGTGTTCGAAATACTTCATTGTTCGCTTGCGGCCATTGTCGCGGCCAAAAAGTTTCAGGTTTAGTTCGGCCTCGATTTGAGCGGTCCAACGCAAAATGACGTGTTTCGTTAAGTGCAAATCTTGTTGTTCGGTATTCGAAAACGTGCCGTGCGTCAGGTCTTGCAGGAATACCGGCGGAAGCGAATAAATGCGCGCGACTTCCTCGATTAGAAACCGGCGAAAGTCGACCATTTGAAGCTTTGCCGGGTCGATTGCGAGTTGTTTGACTGTATGCCCACCAGGCAAGGCAAGCGCCAGCTTGCCCGATTGGAATGCCTCGGCCGTCGCGTTCGCGAGGTTCTCCTCGGCCGAACGTATGCCTTGCGCCGACTGAAACGGCCCTTCGATGAAAAAAGCCGGCATGCCGCCATTTTTGAAAAGTTTCGAGCCGTAAAGTTGCGCCGATATAGCCGTCGCAATTGCATTCGCGCACGACAGGAACGGCGAGTAATGCCCGAGGCCGTCTTCGGTGCCCATAAACGCTATGTCGATAACGTCGGCCGCGTCGTAAGTTATAACGCCGGTTTCGGTCTGCTGATAAACGTACTTTTTCACGCCGCCGACGCGCTGCACTTTCATGCGGTCATAATGCATCGGGTGAAGGTTTACAGGGTTTCCGCGCTGGTCGCGCTCAATCCAGGCGAAGCAACGCCCGCGACTAAACAGGCGATCAAAGCACCATCGGCGCAACTGGTGCGCCGACATTTCGTCATTAGCCGCGTAATTCATCAGCGCATGAACCGCGCCGCCGATTTTTTCCGGGTCGCCGTTCGTCTTCTTTTGATAGGCTGGCAACGGCAGGCCGGCGAGCGTGCCCGACAGGAAATTGACGGCGTTCCAGACGGCCGGAACCTGCAACGCTTTTTCGACGGTTATTCGAACTTCGCCGTTCGAATTGATTCCGAAAATCTGCAAAAGGCTTTCCGAATTGATTTCAACGCCGTTCGTTTCAATTGACGTTGCGCCGCGGGATTGGCGAGCCGGCAAGAGTGAGCGCGCGCGGGAAAGCAAAGAATCGGCCATGCGTTAAACTTTCTGCAGCGTATAAGAGGGATCTTCCCAAGGCGACGCCGGCAACGTCCAATTATCTATGCCTTTCGCCGCGCCGACAGCCATAGCCGCCGCGACCAGGCCGTCGATTCGGCCCGTTGCGCGCCGCTTGTCGAAAATCCAATCGTCGGTGCCGGCCGGGTTGTCGCGCACAACGGCGCTAGAAACGTTCCAGCGCAAAGCGGCATTAATCGCGATCCGCGCGCGCGTTTCGATTATCGCGTTTTCGAATTCCTGACAGCTTGAAGGCATCCACAACGGGTTTTCGATTTTCTGGTTTGGTAAGTTCGGGTGCGGAATAGTCCCGCGCCGGAAGCCTTGCGGGTGTTCTATCATGGGCCCGACGACGCCCATGTCGGCGAGCATGTCGGCTAGTTCTTTATGTCGATAATTATCGTATGCAATCGCGACGACGTTAAAGTCGTCGAGCGCGCGCCCTATAGTCTGGCCAATTGGTGCGAGCCGCACGACCTTGCCCGGCGTTAGGTCTATATCGCCGTTTTTTGCCCAAATATCATAGCGAACTTTATCGCCGTCGACGGCCTCGGCGAGCCCTTCCTCGGGTCGCCAAAACTTGACCAGCAAATCAAAACCGTCGCCGCCGTCTTCATCTGGAAAGCATAGCGCAAGCGCCGACATGTCCGTCGTAAACGACAAGTCGAGCCCGATATAGCAACGCCGGCCCTTCATGCTTTCCCATGTCAGCGCCGGGCGCTCGCACGCTTCCCAGGTTTCGCGAGTTACCCAGGCGTCGGCGGCGTCGGTCCACATGCAAAAGTTAAGTCGCAAAACGCCGTTTTGTTTGGCCGGGATCGCGCGCGCCATCGAAACGCGCTTCGATAAATAGTCTTCTTTAATCGTAATCCCGAGTAGCGGATTAGCCTTTTTCCAGACGGTCGAATCCTTTAGCGGGTCGTCGCCCTCATCCATCGCGCAAATATAAGCGAACGTCTGGTCGGCGGCGTCTTGGTCGGCTTCGTCTAGCGTGCCCGTAACAACTTTTACGCAAAAGTCATGCATGACGCCGCACGGGCTCGATTTATCGGCGCCGCTATTCGTGATGATGAAAAGAATCGGGTTTGGCCGCTTTTTAAAGCCGGCTTCGAGCATTTCCAGCAGGTCGGCCGTTTTGTGTTCGTGGTATTCGTCGACGACACAACAATTTGGCCGCGGTCCAGAGTGCGCGCCTTCCTTCGACAGCGGCTTCATAACCGAACCGCTCGGCGTGTGGTAAAGTTGCCAAACCGGGTTGGCGCCTGATTTGCCTATTCGGCCTTCCAGGTGCGGCGAGTTCTGACGCATTTTAACGGCGTCAGTAAATGAAATCATAGCTTGCTCTTTTTTTGTCGCGGCCATGTAAACTTCCGCCGACAATTCGCCATCGGCAACGAAGCATTTCATTGCGACGCCGGCGGCGAGCGGCGACTTGCCGTTGCCCTTGCCTTGCTCAATATAAGCCGTTCGGAATCGGCGGCGCCAAACCGACGGGTTTTTTCCTTTGCCTTTTTCTTCGATATACCAGCCGAAAATCGACCCAATAATAAAAATTTGGCTCGGGTGCGGTTCGAACGGCACGAATTCGCCGTCGCCTTCGACGGTCAGAACGCGGCGGAAAAATGCTAGCGTATGGTTCACTTCGTCGACGTCGAAATATAACCCGCGCTTGTCGGCGGTTTTCAGGTCGTCCAGGTGACGCCGGCAGGCGGCGCGCACATATGGGCCCGCCATTTCCTTAAGCGAAACGACATCAAGCGCGTATTGTGTAACCGGGTCGGCGGGCGGTTCTTTTTTCTTTCGTGTCGCCGGCCGCTTCGGCGCGGGCCGCTTGGCCATTTATCCCGCGGCCGAACCGCCGGTAAACAGGTCGTCGATTGTGTCGCATTCGTCTTCGTCAAAAGCGCGCTCAACTTTCGAGCGGGCCGACGGCGTCAATCCAAATTCGGTAAACCATTGCCGGATGCGGGAGTCGGCGTTCTCCTTGACTTTTTGCGCCGGGTGAAGCTTCACCATTTTTCCCGCGGCGCCGACGGTTTCGT
>Ga0222686_1000515_pt1 | contig 11619 bp, 19 predicted proteins | sample AntAcemetage1159_FD_181400 | JGI IMG/M metagenome (GOLD analysis project Ga0222686, IMG submission 181400) | Saline water microbial communities from Ace Lake, Antarctica - #1159 | ecosystem: Environmental > Aquatic > Non-marine Saline and Alkaline > Saline | place: Antarctica: Ace Lake...
TCTTCGCCGTGTTTAAGTCCGTAAATTTTTCTACCGTATGAAGTTCTAAATTTTATATCCAGTTCAGGACGAACAGGATCCTTTGTACAATCTACTTCGTGCAGTTCGACCAATTCGGTTTTTTTAAGCCAATCAAAATCGAACCATTTTTTAATCTTTGTTGTGATCGACATCATCATACTTTCTTATTTTAATTAACACAGTTAATACAACCACTGTTAATACAACCACTGAAACTATCATACCTAAAAAGAACAAACCTAATCCCGCTCCAATTTCCATTATGCTCCTTTATACTTTTCATTACCTTGATGCCATCCTATGTCTTCTATTTCTTCACTACAACATGTAGGACAACAATACCATTCTTCTAGTGATTCGTCTTTGTCTAGTTCTTGTGCAACACCTCTCCATTTACAAGTCCAACAAATCCAATTCCATAATTCTTCTTGGTCTGACATTATTTGTTGCCTTTCATTAAGGATATCTCTGTCGCCGCCTTACGTCCTGTTATATCATCGTCATCTGCAAACACTGGCACTTGATTACTCTTGTGCATGGTTGCAATACCAATCAATCTACGTTCTCCTGTGTAACGCATTTCTTCTCTTTTACTGCCAGCACCTTTTTCCATCACAGGTACTTTGTCACCACAAGGTACTCCTTGTCTGTCTTCTATAGGTTCGATCACCAATGTTTCTGATTTCTTTTTTCTAAACTTAATCTTGTCCAACCCCCTCTCTTTTAACCATTCCTGATGTTCCTCACGAGCTTTTCGCAGTGATGCTGTGTCGGGTAATCTGTGGTTGATTTTTTTAGGTTGTTTCAAAATAATAAATCCCATTCTAATATTGTATTGTGTTATTTACTGTTTGTCAAGTCTTCAATTTTTCGAAGTATGATTTGAGGGTATTCTTCGTTGGTACTCCAAGCACTCAGTCCAAACACCATTTTGGTAATATTGGGCTCGTGTTTGTCTAAATCTCTTTCTGCTCTAAACTCTTTGTAAGCAGGATGTCTGTTTATGATTGCGATTACATCTTGTACACTTTGACATTTGGTTTCATATTTCTTAACACCAAATTTAGCATTAGGAATAGACGCAGGTTTCATGTGTGGTACTTCATCTAAACTCCAGGTTCGCACACCAAACATGGCATTACCTTCTGTGGCAAATCTACTAGTACCATGAGCTGATTCCACAATTGCCATTGCCACCAATATGTCTCTGGGTATTCTTTGATCCATTGGTAGTGTCCAATTGATATAATCGATACAGTTATTCATTGCTACAACAAAGGTTTTGGGTCCGTCAAACTTGAACTCAGGTTCATGTAGTCCAAAACTCTTTGCTATCTCTACCATTCTTTTGTCTTCTTGTTTACGAATTTTTTTCTCTACAATGCTGTTGGGATTGAATGTTCCGTAGGTGTATGCTAATAAAAGAACACCAGCCAATGCTAATACTTTGTAACAGAACACTTTTACTTTGCGTACGGTTCTATTAGATGGTGTTAGTTCTCGTTTTACTGTTAATAAAAACTGTAAAAATTTATCTAAATGTTTTTTATACCAAATAGCCATAATATTATTATACATTATTTAGATATTAAATCAAGTGTAAAGATGCCGCTATTTCTTTGGATTTTTTAGGTGTTGTTTGCAAATTTCGTACCAATATTGCCCGCTTTCTCTTAATAATTCGTTATCAATTCGGAGTCTTTCCATTCTCTTGTGTAGTAGGTTCCATTGATACTTTGAAATTACTGTGTTACGATCTTGGAATTTGTCTATTCGTATGAGTACATCGTCTATGATGGGGCAAGTGATATCAGGCACTTTGGGTGCTTTCTTTTTCCACTTTTGCCAAGCAGTTGTTTTCTTTTTAAGTTTAGGCATAACAGTAATATTTAGATACTACAATTATAAACTTAAATGAATACTTAATGAAAGTGAAATGTGGGAGCCGAAACTCCCACACTTGATCTGTTCTGTTGCCCGGTAGATCAACCGCCAAGTGGCCGGTATTAAGCGGCAACCAATTCCGCGTCAGCAAATATGCTAACTGGAACTGTCACTTCTGGTTTAAATGCGTTTGCATTTGTAAGATCCTTTACAGAGATCAGACTGATAAACTCCATGTGCTTTTATGCTCCGGTCGAAACCAAGTACACCCCCTCGAAATAAACCAGCCTATTTCAAATGAGTGTTGGTGGAGGTGGAGGGAGTCGAACCCTCGTCCCAAAAGTGTATTGCACACACTTCAACGTCTACAGTGTATTTAAACAGATTATTGGGTAAATGTCAAGACTTAATTTTAATTGGAGACCATCTACCATCTTTGCTTCTTAACTTGTCAGAATGCTTTACTTCTATGGTGAATTTTTTGGAGTTTTTGAATTCCTTGTCATATGCGAAAGTGAACTCATGTCCGTGTTCAGTTGCAGACTGCCAATAGTGTTGGAAGTCGTTAATCACAATCTTATTCTTTTGTATTTTAACTGTCATATGCTTAATGTAGCATACACACACTAAAATGTCAAGCAGTGATTATTATTGATTGAAGTTTTTGATTACTTTGATATCAGTAGCAACTTGTCTATCTCTGAATTCTTGTAATTGATATTCTACAACATCACCGTCCATAACCTCTTTAAGGTTAGCGGCTTTAAGAGCAGAGATATGTAAGAAAACATCCTTGCCTTCATCGTCTGGTGTAATGAATCCAAATCCTTTTGCTGAATTGAACCATTTAATTTTACCTGTTGCCATATTACTTTGTTTCTTGTTTTCTTGTGTTGTATTTATTATTTTTTTGGAAATTTGTGTGTTGTGTTGCGGATTTTTACACCCGCAACATCAATAAGATTACAATGAGTTTTTTTTCTCTTGTATTTCTTTTCTTCTTGTTTTGGTCGCTTTACCTAAAGTACCAAGAGCTTTTCTCGCTCTAGCCGCCGCCGCTTTAACACCCTTTGTTTCGAATGCTTCAGATTCAGCAATGTACGTTTCGTATGCTTCTTTTATTTCTTCATGAGTCGCCATGATTTTTCTCCTTTATAACGTTATAAATTTCAGCCCAACTTTTTACTCGTTGAACCGAATCCTTATCCTCATTATACATTGTATTGTGAGGAAGGTCAAGTAGCAATGCTACCAAACCCATATCATAACCCAACTGTGCATTAGCAGGTTTATCTTCTATCCAAAATGTGCCTTCCGGTATTTTAGATAGAGCTTCGTGTTTGTCTGCTCCTGTGTCTAAACATTCAATATGTTCGAACACATCACCAAACACTTGCTTAAGATTCTCTTCTCTCAACAGATTGGCTTTCTTATCCAATGTTTGACTGGTGATCACATAAAACTTATATCCTAGTTCTGCTATTTTTTTAACATTTTCAACAGCACCTTCCATAGGTTTTAATGACTTCATCCATGCACTTTCATTGAATATCTTTACCAGCACTTCACATTGACCTTTGTTCATGTGATAGTTCATATTCACTTCATAATGATCACTGGCATGTTTAGGAAAGCCTTGAAATTCCATCCATTCGTCGAATGATTGCTCCCAATTGAGTAGCACTCCATCACAATCTATTGCTATAATTTTATTCATTATTTAGGTAATGTTAATCCTGATGTACCTTCTCTGTACTGACGTGCCATACCATCTTCTGTTTCTGTGAAACACACAATATTATTTTTGTATATCTCTACATCAGCATTTTGAGGCACAGTGAACACAAATGGTCCAAGACCTATTCCTTTGTTGGGAATATTAACCACTGCTCTTGGTTTTGATATTTTAATTGAATCTTGTGTAATTTCAATCAATTTGGCTAACACTTCTTCACCACTCATCAGTTTGATTGTGATAATATCTCCTTGTTGTAGACTAGGCATCATCACCTCCTTGTTGATCAATCAGTGTTTTTAATTCTTGAAATCCACCAACGTGTTTTTCATCAACAAATATTTGAGGCACTGTTCTTGCTCCTGGAACTGCTTCTTGTAACTGTTGCACTGTCCACGTTCCGTGTGCTATGTTTCTTTCCTCAAACTCTATATTTTTTGATTTTAATAGGTTTTTTGCTTGTTCACAGTATGAACAACCTACGTTGCTCCATACAATCGCTTTAGTTATCTTTGACATTTGGTATCCTTATTGCTCCTATACCTTCTTTGTGAAGGTCTGTTATTTCTTTATCTGATGCTGTACCGTATATATGGTCATCACGTTCTCCTGCCATTGCTTTCCGAGCCTCTTTGGCAAAATCATCTCCAACATCCACACAGTTCTTTTCTACCCATGTCTTAAGATGTTGCAGAGTTGATCGACTGTTGTAAAATGCTGTGTTACTTTTTTTACTTTTGATCTTTTTTGATTTCAAATTTACATTTGGAGCCATTACTGCTCTTCGTACACCTGTGTTATCACATATTGGACAAGCAATCAGTTTTTTAGTTTTTTGATCCAGATACGATTTCTCTGATGCAAACCATCCTTCGAATTTATGATCTCTAGAACAGAGTAAATTATATTTGGGCATACCTAATTGTAACTTCTTTTGAGGATAAAGTCAATGTTTATAGATGATGTTCTGGTGGTTTACAGTCGACGGGTTGACTGTCTTTGTCCATGTACAGACTCAACAACCAAATTATTACTCCCATACCTATCAACACCCAGATGAATCTTTCTTCTGGAGAAGTTAACAAATATGTTAGAACTTCCATACCATTCATTGTGTTGAAGTCTACTGTGTTTTCTGTCATGCTAATATTTATTTGGCATTTAACCGTTTAACTTGCCAACCTGAACGCATGGGTCTGTTGAGTTCATAACTTGCACGTATTGTAGCATGGCTTAGATTCAATGATGCACACAGTTGTTTGAGGTTACCATCAGCAGTGTGCTTGACACCTTTTGGTGAGATCAACAGGAACTGTTTGGCATTGCCGTTCTTACTGCCCACGTGGACTCCTTTGCGTTTGTCTGATATCACCGGTGCGACGAAGGTGCATGTGTGTCCCGTGGCGGCTAGATCCTTATGTCTTGATATCGCTGGCATGCCAGTATTTATGGATTGTAAAAACCGCTGGTATTATAACTTAAATTTGCTGGTGTACTATTTTATTCCCATCAAAGTAAACAGCAGATGACAACTCTTTATTACCCCATATGAAAACGTTTTTTGTCCTGTCGTCTGAAGTTGGGGTCACATCGATCAAATCGTCATCTCTTCTCCAGATGCTGTGTTTGATTGCTACCCATTTGTTTTCTTTTTGGCTGATTGCCACGTAATAACCTTCAATTTTTTCTCCTCCATACCATCTGACTTGACGAAGCACATTGGTATGGCATTCGTTTTCTACAGCGTGTGGCTTGGGGGTTATATCTATTTCTATTGAATTCGTACATCCTAATTTATCCTGAATGCTTTCCAATTGTGTGCTGTCAATAGAAGGTAAAATTGCGTCTGTTATTTGGTGTATACTTGCCATCCTGATCTCATTGGTCGGTTATATAAATGACTTGCGTGTATTGTAGCATAACTTAATCCCAAATCCAAGCATTTTTCTTTCAATGTCCCTTCAATATGATATTTTTTACCTTCGGGGGAAATCAAAACCCATTGTTTTGCATTTGGATTTCTGTCACCAACTCCTTTACCTTTCTTGCTTTCACTAATTAATTTCCTTGTATGGGATGATTGTGTTTTTCCATACATGGGGTTGTTTTTTCCCTTGGTCGCTTTGCTAATTTTCTTTTTTGTTTCTTCGGTATGAGCCATGGGTCCGTGCCCTCCTCTTGCTATTTGTTTTAATCTTCTTTTTTGTACTTGTTGTTTCCAGTCAGCACCGTATATCTCTTTGTAGGTCTTGCCCTTGTGATTTGGTGGTAGGCTACCTCCCTCTGTGAGGTTGTATCCGTTCGGTGCCATAGTGTTATGTTTCTCTATGTACCGCTGTTCGTTGTCCACTGTGTCTTCTGCGATCACTTTAAACTCAATCTTATCTAGTCCATATTTTTTGATTGCTTGAAATACTAAAGCACTACCTTGGTTGTGTCTGTGTCCTTCCCATCGTGCTCGTGGATTGGTTGTATAACCGATATAAGATTTATTGTTGACTGTGTTTGTTATTTTATAGATGTAACCCATACATCTATTTATCAGACTGAAGTTGAAACCTATTAAAGTTTGAACTTACTGAACTGGCCTTTTTTCACGTCTTGCTTGATGCCACCAACTATGTAAGATTGAACTTGAGTTTGTTGGGGAGCCACCTGCATGCCTCTGCTCGACAGCCAATGCTGTGTCCAAGGTAATGGATTTTGAGATGCTGATACATCGTAAACAGCATCGTACCCTAATGCTCTCAATCTTTTGTTAGCAATCCATTCGACATATTGACCTAGTAATTTTTCATTAAGACCTATAATTGATCCATCTTTGAACAAATGTTTTGCCCATGCTTTTTCTTCTTCCACACAGTCTTTGAACATTTGTATCACAGTCTTCTCTGTGCCTTTCATTGCTTTGGTCATTTCAGGATCATCTCCTTTTTGCCATGCTTTGATAACATTGGTAGACAAGTTTAAATGTGTTGCTTCGTCTCTAGCAATCAATGAAAGTATCTTTGCTGATCCTTCCATCAGTTTAAGCTCGCCAAATGCGAATGTACAAGCAAATGATATATAAAATCTTAATCCTTCCAACAAGTTCACAGTGTTCATTGCATAATATAATTGTCGCTTTAAATCAAGTGTGTCCACTTTTTTGCCCACTTGATAGTCTAATGCCATCTTGCCAAACTTGTCGTACTCTTTTGTTACTGATTCTGCTCTCTTTAATATTTCTTTATCATCCAGTATGGTGTCAAACACTTCTGCAGGATCTGAATAAATGTTCTTCATGATGTGTGTGTATGATCTTGAGTGTATTGTTTCAAAGAAATCCCAAGTAACAATACATCCTTCCAGTTCTGGATTAGAAACATATGGCAAGAACATAAGACTTGGTCCTCTACCTTGCACTGAATCCAACAGTGTTTGATATTTTAAATTTGATGTGAATATGTGTTTCTGTTCTGGTCTGAATGATTGGTAATCTGCTCTGTCTTTTTGTAACGAAACTTCTTCTGGTCTCCAAAAATATCCAATCATGGTCTGATTAAGTTTATCAAATTGTGGATATCTGAAATCGTCATACCTCTGTATGCCACAGTCCGCACCAAAGAACATGGGTTGTTTCAAATAATCTACTTTTTGTTTATTGAATACTGTTTTTGACATACTCGTATTTATATTGCACACGCATCACACGTTTCATCATCTTCTAACTCTGCTAATTGTTCTTCAACTTTTGCTTCGTTATTCAGTTGTGCAGGTTCTACATCTATGCCTGCTGGTTGAACATCTTCTTCCTCACCTTTGAAGTCGTAAGTGTTTTGATAGTAACTTGTTTTCCAACCAAGTTTATATGCTGTCAGCATGTCCTGTGCCATCACTGAGATTGGAACTTCGTTGTTCTCAAAGTGTGTGGGATTATAACTCCAGTTGCCTGATATGGCTTGATCAAAATATTTCTGCATCATGGCTACAACATTGATGTAACCCTCGTTGCTTGGCATGTCCCAAAGCAATGTGTAAGCATTCTTTAGTTTAGGGTAGCCCGGTGCTATCTGTTTCAGTGGACCTTTCTTACTTTTCTTAATTGCCATTAATGCTCTTGGTGGTTCTATACCGTTGGTCTCGTTTGAAACCACTGAACTGCTCTCACTTGGCATCTGTGCTGACAGTGTGCTGTGTCTTAGTCCATGCTTGGCGATGTCTTTCCTCAGACTCTCCCATGCCATTCTCTGTTTGTGTGGCACGATCTCGTCCACTTCTTTTTTGTAGTGGTCAATTGGCAACAAACCGTCTGCGTATTTTGTCTGTTTAAATCCTTCACAAGCACCTTTTTCCTGTGCTAATTTGTTAGATGCTTTTAATAGATAGAATTGAAATGCTTCAGACAATCTGTCCACAGAATCCCAAGCACCTTTATCATGATATTTGTGTCCTTGTTTTGCTAGGTAATGTGCTAATCCAATATATCCTATACCTAAACTTCTTCTTGATTTAGTGGATAGCTCTGCCGCTAACACAGGATAATCTTGATACTCTATAATTTCTTCCAATGCTCTAACTGCCAATTCACATAAGTTTTCTAAATCGTCAAGGTTGTTTAATTGTCCAACGTTGATTGCACTCAATATACACAGTGCTATTTCTCCTTGCGAATCATCTATTGAACTGATTGGTGTTGTGGGCAGTGTGATCTCTTGACACAAATTACTCATTGATACTTTGTCTTTGAATGAACTGTGCGTATTACAATGATCCAAATTCATGATGTAGATACGTCCTGTTTCTGCTCTTTCTTTTAATAAATCAGAAAATAAATCTTGTGCTGGTATTGTCTTTTTATTAACTGATGAATCTTTTTCATATTTTTTATACAGTGCATCAAACTTGTCGGTACCAAATGCATCATATAATCCTGGTGCATCGTGTGGTGAGAATAATGTGATGTCTTCATCGTTCATAAATCTCTCATAGAACAGTCTCGTAATCTGTATTGAATAATCTAACTTACGCACTCTGTTGTCTTCTGTGCCTTTGTTATTTTTAAGCACAAGAATGTCTTCAATCTCTTGATGCCATATTGGAAAATGTACAGTTGCTGATCCACCACGTACTCCATTCTGGGTGCAACATCTCACAGTTGATTCGAACTTTTTAAGGAACGGAATCACTCCTGTGTGTTGAACCTCTCCACCTCTTATTTTTGCATTGATGCCTCTGATACGTCCTGCATTAATTCCTATGCCTGCTCTTCTGGCAACGTACAATCCTATTGCCATGTCGCTTGAAAAAATTGAAGACAATGTATCGGCACTGTCTATCAGTACACATGAAGCAAACTGTCTGATAGGAGTTCTCACTCCTGCCATTATTGGTGTTGGAATATTAATCTTAAATGTTGATACAGCATCATAGTATTTTTTAACATACGACATTCTATTTTTTGCTGGATATTCTGCAAACAGTGTTGCCGCAATCATCATGTACATGTCTTGTGGAGTTTCGAATAAATCTCCTGATGATCTATCTTGTACAAGATATTTGTCTACTACTTGTCTTAAACCTGCATATGTAAAATCAAGATCTCTTTCTCTCTTGATCCATGTGTTCATCTTTTTGATCTCTGATTTATTATATTTTTCCACAATGCCTTTATCGTACACACCTGCTTTAATATTTCTTAAAATTAATTTTAACAAAGGCATATATTCATATTGACCGTGTGCTTCTTTACGCACATCATATGAAAGTAATCTTGCCGCGGCATATTGATAGTTGGGTGATTCTAATGATATGAGATCGTTTGCTGAACGCACTAATATTTGTTGAACTTCTTTTGTGGTCATACCATCATAGAATTGTATGTTGGCGTTAATCTCTATCTGTGACGAACTTACTCCTGCTAGTCCTTCGCAGGCTTCTTCCACAACAAAATGAATTTTGTCAATGTCTAAAGGTTCTGACCTTCCGTCTCTTTTCTTAATTTTAATTGCAGATGTGTTAATAATTTGTTCCTTAGACGTATTCAATTCCATTATATTCCTATTCTTATTCTTATTAATTCTTTGTATTTATCAGTTCTTGTATATGGGTAGTATATTGCAGAATGTAGTTTTTGTCAAACTCTGATTTGTTTAATTTAGCCATAGTGTGTGTGTTTATTAGAGTGTTTTTCATTTCAATTATGTAATTAAACTTCTGGTTGTTTGACTTAAATTCCTTTTTATAAACTGTATGTATCTTAACATTTTCATCTTTAAAATTATCAGTTAATAACACAGTATAACTGACTAAGAGAGAAATGTCAACAAGATCATATTCATTTTTTTCAATCAGTTGCCAAGGAGTAAGCCAGGTGTCTCTTTTGTAGATATTGGTGTTGGTTTTGGTTCGAGGACAATTTTGAAATATATTGATCAACACATCAACAGGATCCTGCAGTTCGTTAACCAAGTTCCGTATGCTTTGCCAATCTTCTAGGCGTTCGATGTAATCACCGTAAAAAATATTAGGCTTATGAGATATTTTGAATTTGGATTGTGACATTGGCAGATTCGAGTGAGTTGACTGGAGCAGGATTAATTGCTTGAACCACAAGAGTTTCGAAATTAGCATCTGCATCTAGATCATTCAGTGTCACTTGAAAATTTAATTGATCTGCATTTGTTCCTTGGAAGTCATAATCGTCACTGATATGACTGGTGTTGTTTTCTTTGTCTATCAATATTTTAAGAGTGCCTTTTCTCATTCCTGTGTCTACTGTGTTTTTATAAACATAATTCATATGAATTGTTTTGCTAGTGTCTGTGGGTAATCTTAAAAAGTCAGTGTATGCATTCAATTGACCGATATTGAATTTTGTTGTGAAATCAAAGTTACCTGAGTATGCGCCTTCTACTTCTGTAATATAAGCAATATTGTTGAAGTTACGTATCATTGCTTGAGTTCTAGAAAAGAAATCATTTGATGAAACATTTCCTTGGAATGGTCCAAGAGTTGAATCCCATGTTGGTGAAGAGACAGTAGGTAGATGAAATTTAATTACACTGTGTTTTGGTGCAGTATCTAAACCAGCATCGTTACCAACCATTGAAAAATTGTTTGCTTCACTGATGTTGCCTTGACCGTGTTTAATCCAGATACCTTGCAAGTTGATATCAATAAATTTTGAGTTGCTGATGGTGTTGTTGATTGGACCTGTGGCTTGTCCAACCCCACCTAAAGTGGTATTTTCACCAAACACAATTCCGTATCCACATTCTTCAATTATTGAATTATTAAATGTGTTGTGTACAACATCATCGTCACTTGATACAGCATATGAAAAATTAGAAACTTTGATCTTTTCAAATGTGTTGTCTTTTGAAGGCCATAATATAGAAGTGAAAGGCGGAATCACATCAAGTGTGCCGCTTATTTTAATACCAATTTGAGTTGCTACCATCGATGCACCTAGGTCCTGTGTCCATGGACCCTTAACATTTATATCTGTGAATGAACTGTTTTTACAACTTGCTAACACTAATCCGGGCTGTGTGGTATTACTGTTTAAAGTTAAACCTTTCAATTCAATATTAGTTGCCTGATTTAATTCAGATGTTTGTGCCGCAATGCCCTCACCGTTAATTGTTTCCAACACAGGAAATACACCTGTTTGGTTAATCACAGTTTTGTCACTACCATCTCCAATGATTGAAGCATATGGTGGTAATTTCAAACTGTTTGTAATTTTGTATAAGCCTGCAGATAATTTTAATGCAATTCTTTTTTTGTAGGTGTCTGCATCTGGTGAACTACTCCAAGGAAGAAACAGTTGATCTATTGCTCTTTGTAATGCTAGTGTATCGTCTGTTGTGCCATCACCTGTTGCGCCAAACGATTTGGCATCAATATTGTCATCCAGTCTGTTTTGTAAACTTCTTTTGATAGGAGTTGCTGACGTAACTCCTGTTTGTATATTTGAACCATTACGGTAAGTGTAT
>Ga0222686_1000525_pt1 | contig 11487 bp, 14 predicted proteins | sample AntAcemetage1159_FD_181400 | JGI IMG/M metagenome (GOLD analysis project Ga0222686, IMG submission 181400) | Saline water microbial communities from Ace Lake, Antarctica - #1159 | ecosystem: Environmental > Aquatic > Non-marine Saline and Alkaline > Saline | place: Antarctica: Ace Lake...
ACATTCATTTCGACGCACGAGGTGTTGCTAAATTTAGAATGGAGGATGGTTTAGTAAAATTGAGGGGAACCAAAGCCAATGTCATCGGGAGGTCTTTAGTTATACACGAAGATATGGATGATTTGGGTATGGGTAACCACAATGACAGTTTAACAACTGGACATGCCGGTAAACGGATAACATGTGCGGTTATTGGATATTCTAAGCGGTTGTGTACAAAAACATAGCTTCGGGGCGAGTCTCAGGGATATCCATATACCCCATTTCTGTCAAAAATGTATGTACTTCCATATCTGGTGAAAAATCATGTATCTCTATCATAATCATAGGCATGTGTTTTTTAATAGTTTCCTTAGCACCTTGTAAAGCTTGTAATTCATGACCTTCTACATCGATCTTTATTATGGATGGTACACCTTCATAAATATCGTCAAATCGTTCACATTTTACGATAACTCCCTCTCCTTTCATATCAGGTGTTGGGTGAAAGCTCGTCCCCCCGTAATTAATCTTCGTTTCAGATTGGCACCCTTTACTCGGTAAAAATATCTCATCTATACGCTTTTCATTTGAGAGTGCGCAGGGGTATACGTTAATATCATGCTTTGTTTTATTTATTTCAGCATTTTTATCCACGATTGAATGGTACACGGGTTCAAATGAATGTACCGGACCAAACTCGGAAAAGATGAGTGTATTGTACCCTATATTCGCACCCATATCTATGATGTCTGTACCTGGTTTATAATATTTTTCTACATCTGCACGCATCCATGCATCCCATTCATAACCCCGAGCGATACATGGTCCAATGTACTCATCGTTAGCTATGACAAATACATCATATTTTCCGTTATTTACTTTCACGACGTCAATATTCATTATACTTCTATGCATTAATTTCTTTAATAATAGTAAGAATGATCATTATATTTATCTTTCTACTTATTTTTGTATTAATCATCCTAGTAAATACAGGTGGTCAGATTAGTTCATTATCAAAAAATAAACATGATGTTACTCACATAGTCAAAGAAATTGAAGAAATTCAGGATGTTCCCATTGAACGAGTCGCGATCTATAAAACAGATAACCAAGATGCTACATGGGCCCATGACTTTAAACGATCATCTGTTAGAGAGATTCTGAACACATCTGATACAAATGGACGACTACAATACAAGACGGATATGGTGGATATTGATCATCCATTATGTGAAGTCGTGAAGAATTACTTTCCGGAATCACATCATACATTGAGAGTGTGTTCTAAAAATTGGGAATTTAAATCACATTTTGACTGTGCACATAATAGAGTTGTATGTATCCATGGAACAAAGAGGTTCCTAGTATTTGATATGTATAATCACCCAAATGAATTAGATATTCTCAAATACACTAAGAATATGCCAATTGATACATTGAAACCATTTTTAGAAAAACATGAAATAATGGTACATGATCATTATTTACAACCGGGTGATGAGTTATACATTAGACCACAGATGTATCATAGAGTTGAATCGGAAGACTCTAGTATAATCGTAGGTCACGCACCACCAATGAAATATATGAAACAATGTACTAATAAGTTTGATAAGATATGGCCTAAGCAAGGAAATCTTTGTACAAATAGTAGATGTTTAGAGTGATGTCATTCAGTAGTTGCCCGCATGGTTCGTTGTAAAACATGCGATGAAAGAAAAAGTTAGTTTTGATTAACGGGCTCTTTGTTGGAAGGCTACCAGATTTTTATACATTTTACTAACATTACTCTGATTCACATTTGGTTTGTTTGGTCTAGATGGGGGTAGATCAGTGGGTTGTCTATTACTACCAGGTGGTGTAACTACGGGTAATAATACTATATCTTTTACAAGATTACCAATTGTTTTATTTACTTCCTTTTGAGCGACAAGTGTCAACCTTCCTCCTTTAATGCGTCTGGTGTCCCCGGGTCCTAAAAATTGTTTCTCGAAATGTTTTTCGATAAATTGTATCACTCTCATGTTTGATTCTTTAATTTTATTTCGTCTATTATTATTTATCTCTGGTCTAAAACCTGAACTTATAAGCATCAAATAAATACAATTTAGAAAAAAATGGGCGTCGTAGATAGGGTTTGAGTTAGGTTCTATTCCCGAATTTGTATAACCACCTCGACTAACTTTGGGGTTATCCACATCTTTAACGGTTGCTAACCCAAAATCTATAATTACAGCTTTAACTCCTCCATTATTAAAATTAAACTTTTTACCTGAATATTCTATAGTTAAATCTTTTATATCATCCTTTACTATCATTACATTATCTTGATGTAAATCGTGATGCCTGAACGATGGGATTTTTTTATTTATTCCATACAATGTGTATAAAATTTGTGTTATTATAGATGGCAACTGATGTTCTGATGTGGGTCTAAAATCTTTCAGTGCAACACCTTTTACAAGATCACTAAATAGATATTCCTTCATACCACACATCTGGTAACCATACACACGTGGAATGTTTTCTGTGAAACCCGCATTCCGTAAAACTCTTATGGTATCATGTTCAATCTTGGATTCTTGATCAGAAATATCCTGTTTCGTACTTTCCTTGACAACAAGTGGGACCGTTTTTCCATTACTTGCGTAGGCTTTATACGCTGTACCATATGCTCCACCTCCGAGTCTATTTTTACTGCACCCTCTTCCGGTCGTTCTACACCCATTAGAATTTACCTCGTATTGTAATCTTAGACGAACCTGATCTATCTTACAACCAGTTACGTTTGCTGCGATAGCTCTCATTTTATTTCTAATCACGTTAGTGTTAGATGGGGGCGCATTGGTCATCTCCACGTTCATCATACTTACTATCACCTGACAAAAAAAAATCTCAGGTGATAATAGATATGTCAAGTCAAACAAGGCAACGAACGACTCAGGTTAGTACGACTAGTACAGTTAATCGTAATAATAAAGTTATAGTTACAAACGGTCAACGTTCTGAATTGGTAAGGAGAAATGAGGCTAATGCTCGACGAGCCAAAGCTAATAAAGCTATGAAGCCGTTTACCGGAACATCACAAACACTTGGTGAAACGTCATTAAATACACAAAACAAAGTGGTTAATTCTGATATGTTAAAAAATATGTCTAAAAATTATTTACAGTCATGTTATTTAAATACGTATACAACCCTCGCGTATTTAGTTGGACAGGCTAAGATTTCTGATGCGGTCATAGCCAGATACATCATATCTTTTGAAACTCTTCTATCTAAGATGAATGGTAAATTAACAACCGATAGAGAAAAGGTATTTGAAAATATGTGGAATAAGACACCTAATCATGAAAATACATTTAAATTTGCTGGTGACGCCGATATTAAACAATATTTGAAATATTATAAAAACATTATGGTGGATGGTTTCAAAATTCAAGGTAATTCAAGACTTTCCACTCTAGCGAAAAATTTGAATTAAAATATCAGTAAATTATAGATGTCACAAAATAAAAGTATATGTGAAGCTAAACCCATATTCTTATTAGGTAAGCGCAATGAAAATGGTGGTCTTACACTTGGTGTACCTTTGGTCTATAATGGGTTAATGGCAGATCACGTTTTACACTCCTCAGATGGCAGCTCTCACCCATCTCAGTTGGTAGTCTCAGATTTTAAAACACAATCTGGTTCACTTATAACTGGTGAAAATGCACCATTCATAACTGAAACCCCTAATATCAGTGTTCGTACAGGTCTTAAAGGAAATAAAGCCGGTATGCATATTAAATTAAATCAAGAAAAAGTAAAATTACTCAAGAATAAATACCCAACTACACGCAACTCTACTCGTTTAAACAAATTCTTTATTCAATCATTTTCCAAGACGGGTACCGCACCAACTGTAGCGCAATATTCTAAGATAATGAAAGAGATACAGAATACAAATTCAGCTAAAAATCTACAGGGAAGTCCATTGGAGTACAAAAGAATTTTAGATTATTTTCAGTTTACTTTAGTTCAAACACTTAATAATAGCAATGGGCAACTTTTCTTGTATCGACCAAGTGTTCATAAGATACAAGAAAACTTATCACAATTCACAAATTACAAAAAAGCTATAATGAATTCATATATTTCTCAAAATGAAAATGATTTTCTTTTATATGATCGAGCATTTTTTGCTACGAAAGATCGTCCAGCAGCTTTGGCTTCCGTAATTAGAGGTATAAAAACTGTGTTTAAGCGAAGTACGTCTGTTGAAGGGGTGTGGCGTTCATATGCTTTTACGGGTAACGCTAATGCTAATATTACGAAACTGAGAAATTTTATAAAAATGGATTTGGCGAAAGCTCTTGGGGGTGAGGAAAAAATCAAGGAGTATATCAATTTGGATTATAAAACAACAAGGGGTAATATAACTTATTTTTTGAACTATGATAAATTTTTAAAATTGAAAAATTCTCTTTTAAAGACGAAAGTATTATTTTGGTGGATATTTAATTATCCGGGTGATAATGACGGTAAATTGTTACAAAAGTTTATAGCTATATTTGATACTTTTCACGATTTTACGGATAGTAGAGCTACTGGTAAAAAAATAACTGAAGGTGGATTCAATGGTATATGGCCATCTGGGACTAATATGCAGAAAAATACTAAAGGTATCAATTTTGCTAAAATCACTGCTAATAATGTATTGACCACTACATCTGGATATTTGGTAAAGATTTTGGGTAGAAATATATATCGAATGGCAAAGGATGATGGCGCTGCACAGCTTGTCGTGAATAGAGATAAAAGAAATCTCGGTGTTTCTAATACTAATACAAACGCTAAGCGTAAATTATCCCATTTACTTTACTTTTTTGCAAGTTTATTAGGGGGTTCCAAGGATCTCACCGGTAAGATGGAAGAGTATGCAAGTGAAATACTTGTGAATACTGGTGAAATAGTAGAAAAGAAAGATTTCTGTAAATTATTAGATAATGGTGGTAAACATGGTTTCGTTGTTGATATCTTCAGTTCGGGTGGATTAAAGTGTATTAAAGATCGAAGTTCTATGCACGCTGTGGGGGTAATGGACCCAGCACCTAGAGCCGCGAAACCCTGGAAGGAGATCATGTTATCGGAGGACAATCATAAGTGTGTCGGTAAAGGGACTAAAATTCCTGTACAATTTGATTTTGATATAGACGATGAAAATAGACTTATAAGAGCTCACCGAGAATATCTGCGTCAACTATCAGATATTTACAATATGAAGGGTAATGTGACTAGCTCCAACGCATCTAATATTGTAGGTAATAAAAGAACTAGAGTTAATAATAACACAATCAGTGAGAGCAATGTTAAAAGAACTAGAGTTAATAATAATACACAACCTTTTGTTAAGGCCGTGAGACCGAATACAATTGAAAATATGAAGATGAATATAAGTAAGGGGGCTCCACAACCTAAAATGGAGGCATTTAAACTATTTATTTCTTCCAATACTATTACTAACGAAGCAGTTAAGAATTTATTGAATAAAGTCACCAGAAATCAAAATCGCTTCAATGGAAGGAATAAGCAAACTGTTAGAAACGTTTTAAATAAAATCCTAAGGCGTATTAACCAACCTCGAGAATATGGTAATGTAGCTAGAAATCTAAAAGCTAGAATGTTCCCTGCTAATATTAGACAACTTCGGGCTCGGCGACCGCCTCAAAGGGCTATTTAAAGATAATTTCAATTAGTGTAGTAATATGATAGCTATTGGTCAGACCTCAATATGTTTTAGTAACATTGGGCGATATAGATCCTATCGGCGGCGAAAGGCGGTTGTGAAAAAGCCTTGTATCAAGAACGCCGATGCACTTGAGTGTGCTATACGTCATAGACGGTGTCAAGGGTGTCCATTCAATTACTTCTTCAACTCTGAGAAAGTAACAAAACAGGAGGTTATAGATTTAAAATGATATACATATATAATGGCGATTGACAAGACGAAGAAGGATAAGCTGACTGATTCTGAAAAGAAGAAAATTAAGCAGGAGAACAAGGCGAAGGCGAACCCCGGTAAGGCTGCTGAGAAGAAGGAGAAGAACGATGCGTGCAGGGAGAAACGAAAGGAGGAGGGAACTACCAAGTCGTTTGCTTAACCTAAGTAAACCCAAACATGTATAAAATTTCAATTAATGAACACTCTTAACGAGACTTTCACAAACGCAAGAGTTATCTTGAGTCTCATTTGGATCACAGGGAAAATCGACGACCATGTCCATCGCTAGAAGTCGGTTGGTTGTCCTCGGACGCCATATTCAAACAATGGCTCTCAGGGAGGATATTCTCTTTCCAAGTATGAAAGCTTACCCCAACATGATTTCGGGATACACGATTCAAGTTGATGTTCGACATGAGGAGAAGACTGTTAATTTTGTCACTGAGGCTATGTGTCACAATGAGAAAAAGAATGTGTATCTTCGTCAAAAACGAATGATGCGTGAGATGTATCCAGAATACCTTATTACTGAAAGACATACCTAAGTAGAACCATTTTAATATAAAAATCAATGTTTGCTGTTCGTTGTCAGTCTCCCCAAGTTCCCCGCGTACCCCGTGTAAACAAGAAGCATACTATTTCTAAAGTATGTAAAAGTTATTATACCGTTAACAACTTGAACAGTAAAGATCTCACCGAAGTTGGTGGTACAGACCTTTTACACGTTTTAACTTTTCATCAACCGAATACTGATGAAGGTATCTATTCTATCCGTGAATTAAATGAGGATGGTCTACCAGTCAATCATATTCTAGCCTTCATCACATTCGAAGATGCGTTTCGTTACAGAACCCTTCTAGAGGCTGAGATGGGTCGGTCTCCATACATTCAATTCGCATCTCGTTTTGAAATCAATCACGCATGTGAGGTTGGATACTATAAATGTCGAGTTGTAGATGAAGGTGTTCTTGTTACACCCCCGACAAGTACTGTTAGGGTCACAGATTGGGAATCTCGTGCAGCTTTACTTAATGGCAACTGGAGTGTGAGAGAGGGGGATTAGAAGAATATGAGTGTGTACAAAAATAGAATGATTCGTATGATGTACACCCACTAAAGCACAATTTTATTCATTACTTGGTGAATGTAAGTGTAAATTTATTCATGAATCACAACGGAAGAAAGACTCTCATAACTCGCTATCGGTGAAAGACCTGGAATTACAGTATTACATGGATGATCGTACATATTCATAACTGTCTCGAAAGATTTCTGACATTTATTACACCTCACCGTACCATAACCTCTTAAAAGTCGGTAATTGATATCATCAGTTTGATGACAACCCATATGTGTGATAAGTTCTTCCATAGTATTGAAGTTCTTACCACATAGATCACACGAACATGCGTAAAGACCATGATAGTTTCGAGAGACTCCAATATTCCTAAACAGAAGCCAAGGAAAACACATATCTTACTACCTAAGTGGTATAAAGTTTTAAATATATTTAAACTTAATATGAGTTGTATGCAGTATATCGCGTTTGATTTTGAGACCTCTGGTCTGCCCAAGGGCCGTAAGCCCTTAACCCCGGAGACTATCGGGCAGTATGACACATGTCGCGCGGTATCTCTCTCAGCTGCTCGATTTTCTAGTCGTGGTCGTTTGATGGATACATTTGATGCCATTATCCAACCATTAAATTTTGAGATTGGTCAAGGTTCTATTGATGTTCACGGTATTACCCAAGAACGTGCTATGCGTGAGGGTCGTCCATTCCCTTTGGTCTTTCTTGATTTCATGAAGTTCATCGGTTCTCGTACGAGAATTTTTGTGGCTCACAATGCTCAATTTGACACGAGTGTCTTAAAGTCTGAGATGATTCGTGAGGGTATTAATTTGAGACTCATTGAAGATTTCAACTTCCGTTGTACTCTTCAGATGTACAAAGAACGTTTCCTTTCACCTATCAAGCTTGGTATTCTCTATAAGGATATCTTTGGTGAGGATTTTGAGAATGCTCACAATTCACTCGCTGACTGTATCGCTTGTGGTCGCGTGTATCCATACCTCCTCGGTCATGAGAGGAAGTTGAAGCCTATTGGGGTTCCCAAAATTATCATCGGTGCTTCATCTGTTGCGTCTGCGGTTGGTGTAGGATTCAAGAAGATGCCAGAACTTGTTGAAGAGTTGTGGAAGAAGTACAGTCCTAAAACATTTGATGGACAAACCAAGGATGACAAGGCTATAGAAGTCATTAATTCTAATGAGGCTACCAAAAAGATTCTGGTAGAAGCTGAGAGTTTCAAATCTGATAGTAGTGCTGATGTGAATCAAAAGGTCCGCGCACTGTATCATCAGATTGAGAATTCTAAACTGGAGCCCAAGGATATAGTTGTGGCTAAAGATCACATTCGTAAGACCCTTTTTACGAATCATGGGACTCGGAATGAGGATAAGACTGCTGATACTGATACAGCCAATCTGATTGAGGATGATACATTCTATACACATGACATTTGTACGATTGAAGGTACATTGTACCAGATTGTTGGGCGAGTTGACCGGATTCAAATGAATGAGGATGGGAGTAGAACCCTTGTGGAGATTAAGAACCGAGCGAATAAGCTTTTCGGGAGGGTTAGAGATTATGAGGCGATTCAGTGTCAAACATACCTCCAGATGCTGAAGGATATTCATTACTGTCGTCTCATTGAACAATTCAATGACGACAAGAAGGGGTATCTCATTGAGAAAGATACAGAGAAGTGGACCAATGAGATTGTACCCAAACTACAAAATTTCTGTGAGCACTTCCATAGCATGTTGAGTGAATCAGTTTAGAGTTTTAGCATTTTAATTAAATAATGTGGAGTGATATTTTCTACACGAAACAGATATGTGAAGACAATCTTCAAGATATTGTATTCCTAAATTATTTCAATATTATACTGACATCTATAACATTGTGTGTTATTCTTTTAAAATCCCCAATTCATGTTGTAGATAATAGAGTTGATTTAAAGTAAACCTAAGTTAAATAATAAAATGTAACTTTATACTAATATGAGTCTCATTCCAATCAAGTTGTTGAAGAATAAGGCTAATCGGGATGAACTTTTGAGGATCAAAAATGAAACTGCTGAGATAGACACCAATGATTATATCGAATCCCGAATCAAGACCAATTCTAAAGCTAAAAACCTTCTTGCGATAGAAGATGCTTCGGAACTTGCGAAAGATTACCTCCATAAGAAGGGTGTCTTTGAACGTATCGCTAAGGATATCAAATTAGAGTCTGGTCAAAAGTTCAATTACTTCTTCCGCAAGACTAGCACAATGCTTAAGCGTAAACTTCCATGTACAGGTGCGTGTTCGGGTGTTGATTATATGTTGATGGAACATTCATATCCAGACGGTTCTGGTCATTATGGGATGGCTCGTATTGATCATAACAAGAAAACTGCTCAAATTTATGATTCGATGACTGATAGTGAATCTGATTTCCAAGAGCCTCTCAAGGCGACTCTCGGGGGTAAGTACAAGATCGTCACTGGATCCATTTTTGGGTGTGTGGGTCGTATTCAAAACGCCTCTGGTCAGAATTTGAACCCTCAACCTACGGGTGGATTTGTGTCTCAATCATTTAATGACTTCAAAAAGACGAATTATGCGGGTGGTCGTGGTGGTGTTCCCAAGAAGTACATGGAAGAAGCTTTCATGATCTCACAATATGATGAGTTGTCACAGCACCATTTTTGTTACATGGAGTCTTTTCATGCCATGATGGCTGATCTCGGTATGGTTGATGCGGGTCCACAGGACTCACGTGAGCGTCTAGAGTACATAAAGCGGTTCATTTGGGGTGTAATCTACAAGTATGATCTTAAAAGTTCTGGCGATACCGTTCAATGGAAATATTTCAAACAGTATTTCCCATATATTCTAGAAACCATGGGACCAGATGGTAAGCGTTTATCCATCCGTCGTGGGTACATCCAGTTACCGCCGACTCGTGGTAAGACGCAGTACCGTTTGAAGAAGGTGCGTGTAAATAATACCATTGATAGTACTTGGTCTCTCGAGAAGATTGCTAAATGGGCCAAAGGTACTAAAAAATGGATTAAACCAAAGTAAATAAAATATTTTAAATATATAATGAATGTATATATTTATAGGAAACCTGTTGTACATGTTATTACTACCAAGTAGAACCTAAGTAAACAAAAATAGAACTAATATGGAATATCTCGCCCTCATAGCGGAGAACGAACTCCTTCGCACTGAGAACGAAAAATTTAAGCAGGTACTGAACAGTGTCCAGTGTCCACAAATCACGAAAAAGGGTAAGGTCCATGGAATGTCCAGTGTGTTACGATCACGACGCGAAGTGTAATTTTACGTGTGGTCATACATTTTGTAAGACATGTACAACAAAATGGATTCAAAAAGGAAATACAACATGTCCAATGTGTAGAGCTCCTATATGTTTCAAGGGTATTATTAAACAAAGAAAGATATTGAAGATAGAATCACTTCATGAACTTTATGTTGACATTGTTTCTGAAATGTTTGAAGAATATTTTGATGAATACAAAGATGTTTTCATGATTTTTTTATTAGTTGTCCAAGAAAGATTTAACTATACATTGAAAAAGTTTCAGAATATTACGATGGAACAGATGGATCTCGTATTACGTTATACATGGATTTCGATTCGTGATTTAGTTGAAGATACTACATACATTATTTATGAACCACAAACCTATCGTAAATTTTTATTTGTGGGTAGAACTGAGTATGCGGTTCAAGAATCGAAGTAAAATATTTATATATCATATATATAATGAATAGTACATATATAATCTTAATTATTGTGTTACTTTTTTATCTTAATTATCATTTCAGTGAGGAGAGTAAAGTAGAGTTTTTATATATAAAAGATTTATTACCCCAATATGAATTTGAGAAAATACAACGTTTGTGTAGAAAATTAGAACCTCATATGAAAAATGATAAATTAAATATTGTTGATAATCGTAAAAAGTGTAAGATAACAAGGGATCATTACATTTCAAAAGTATTATCTTCTAAACATGTTAGAGATAAATTAAAACTTCTTGAATCAAATCCAAGTAATACACCTGTGGAATATCGTATATATGAAAAGGGTGGTAGAATGGGTTGGCATTGTGATGACCAATTGTATATGAAGCGCCAATATGAGATTGTATATACAACTGAAAATACATCTGATTCTAAAACACAATGGATAGATCCAGATACAAAAGAATTTTATTCAATAAGTACTGAACCAAATAGTGCACTTGTAGTAAGATCACAATCTGTGCTACATAATGTGACACAGGTAGGTTATGGAATAAGAAAGATTCTAAAGTTTGCTTATGTATAGAGATGAAGTTTTATTTTATTTAGTGAAACAACTTTAGGAAAAGATAGAGTTGTATAATAGAAGTGAGTTGTAATTAAAACCTAGAGTTCTAGGAATTCTC
>Ga0222686_1000529_pt1 | contig 11433 bp, 8 predicted proteins | sample AntAcemetage1159_FD_181400 | JGI IMG/M metagenome (GOLD analysis project Ga0222686, IMG submission 181400) | Saline water microbial communities from Ace Lake, Antarctica - #1159 | ecosystem: Environmental > Aquatic > Non-marine Saline and Alkaline > Saline | place: Antarctica: Ace Lake...
AATGAGAACCCCTCCCTCAATCAGAAATGCCACCAGCAAAATAACGGCATTGATCAGCACAATTTCCACTGCCGTGCCCTGATTAATTGAAGAAATCAAACCGATAGTAATAGAAAGAAAGAGGTAAGTCATATCCTTCACGCTAATGTCCTCCGTGCGGTAACGCAACATGGCGAATATGGCGAAAAGACCAAAGGCAGCACCAATGCTAAATCCAGAATTGGTGTTCAGCAATATGGTAATGATGAAAATCACCAAGTTGAACATGAAAAATGTCAGGAAAAAATCGTGTCTTCCCGTCACTCGGTAGTATATCAAGCGCAACAGAATGATCATGCTCAAGAGATTGATGGCAAGGCGCACAAAGAAAATTGAGTCAAATTGCGTTATAGTCCAAGCAAAAAATTCTGCTGGTTCTTTTGGCTCCACAACAACTGCTTCAGTGGGAAAAAACTGCCCCATCATCAAACTAGGAATGCACAAGAGAATTAAAGGAAGAATTGTTCTAAACAGTGCTATTTGGTATTTGCTCATGAAATAATGCTTGCAGGCTTCGTAAAGCAGGTTTAAATCTATTTGATTTTAATTCGGGTATCAAAGCTGACAAAGAAAGGCAATACTTGCTAAGTGATACCTCTCTAATGTGAGTTGCTCTGAGTTTTTTTATGATGGGTGAGGTTTCGAGGTGTGGTTGTTTCACTTCGATCACTGCCAGTTCACCAAAATTTCCTTTTCCTTTTTCGTTGCTGAATTCAACTTCAAAGTCAATGGAAAAACGTTCCACTCTGTCTTTACTTATAAAACTGAAACGACGGTAATTCACCTCTAAAACAGGTTCGAGGTGAGTCGAATCTTTGACTCCGTTTTCTTCCAAAAAAACTCTCATCTCTTGGTTGATCTCGTTTGATTCGAAATTAGAAAGGACGCGTTCCTTTAATGTGAGGCCTTTTACTGATTTCATCTTCACTTCAAGAAAGGAAGTTTTTGTATCGGGATACTTTCTGAATCTCACTTTCTTTCTTAGGGACTTACCGCGGTGATGATCTTTGTAAAAGTCAAAATTCGGAGTGTCGAAATACAACGTACCTATAGCGGAAATGGAGTCATCATTCGGCGTTATTAAATCGTAATGATCTTGCAGACCTTCTATAATATCTGCGGTTTGATTGATGTGACAAGGAAACTTTCTATCGCGTCTTTCGGCAAAGCGGCCATCACCAAAGTCATTCAGCCCCAATCTTTCGAAAGGGGTTAAAACAAGATTTATCTGTTCGAGTAGATCACTACTCATATATAAAGATCTTTTCTTTCAATACGGCTCCTGCGGAATCAACTACACGCTCTTTTATTTTCAATCCTCTATTATCGTATTCGGTTGTCTCCCTTTTTACAACCGCTCCCTCACTCCCCTTGGTGGATACCTCCATCAGATCTCCGAGCTTGTTGTAAACGAATTCCTTTTCATCAATTACTTTACCGCCTTCAGAAACTCTCTTTTCCAAAACCACATCCCCTTTTTCGTAAGTGTAAAGCACGCGTTCGAAACTTGCTGGCTGAGCACCCTTCATGCCTGATCCATTTGCGTCTATCGTGATCTCATCTACTACTTCGTCGTTCTCATACACGCGCTTTTCGTGCAGCTTCAATTCACCACCCGAAGCGTAGGTGAATTTCTCTATCCATTCTCCTTCAGCATTGTACCTCTCAACCTCCTCAATGTAGCGGGCAACTTCCAAGTGGTTATCATACTTGACCACAGTCTCTGTCTTCTTTGTGATGCCATAGGTGCGAATCGTCTTTGACGATTGGCCGAAGGCAGAACAATAACAGAGGAGCGAAATGATAAATAGAACAGCTAACCTCATCTTAAAACAATAATATCTTCTGTAATAATATCATCTTTTCGATCCTTGATTTCAATGTTGACACGCACTGCTTCGAGATCTCCTGAAACATTACATGGTTCTGAGAGAGCATAGATCTCGTATTTTCCTCTTCTTAAATAAGGAAACCAGAAAGTACCATCAGGACCAGTTCTTACACGTTCAAAATGAGATGGATCATCACCAGCAATGATGTAGACCTCTTCGTCTATGCCGTAAAACGAATCCAACAAAACGGTACAGTTTCCATTGAAATCCTTCACATACACCTTTCCTTGGATAGATGCTTTCCCACCTTCGCCAGGTTGATCTTCACAAGAGAAGAAAAAAAGACAAATCGCACAAACAATAAATGACACTCGAATCATACATCTACTTTCAGTCCGCTAATATCGAAAATTAACTCAATGTTAAATTCTTAGCGAATCATTAACACAGTACCTGATGTTTGAACCACATCGCCGGTTATGTCATTTCTGTATCGAAGGAAATAAGAGTAAAAACCAGGAGGAGCGAAATAACTGCTTCCCTCTTCACCACCATTCCAACCTTCATTGATGTCCGAGGAAGACCAAATCTCTTGCCCCCATCGATTCAAGATTGAAAGCCTGAAGTTTTCAGCGGAAACTTCGTTTCCATATACTTTCAGAATATCATTTAAGCCATCTCCGTTTGGCGTAAAACTACTTGGAATGAAAACCGAATTGAGCCGCTCTTCGAAGTGAGCTATCAAATGAGTTGGAGCAAAAAACGCATAATTTAAGAGTGGTAAATTCTCATTTTGAGCAGCAGCTCCAAGTTTGACTTCCCAATGAGAGAATTTGTACTTGTCTCTTTCGATCGCTTCAACGGCAATACTCTCATTTCCGAGCATAATCGTCTCGTAAGGGAACTTTTTTAGTAGCGTATCAGGTAGTCTAACCCACCCAGCCCCTTCAGGCTCTGCCTCAATTCTAATAGAGTAGTTTGGCAACTCAATAAAGTTTGCTACCACTACATCTGGATCTTCAAATTGAATGGTGATCTCAGCTGTTTCCTCATCGGGGTTCGGTGTTCCGTTAAGGAAGGACCAATGCGAAAATTCGTGAAAAGGTGCGGTTGGTTTAGCTTGAAGCTGCAATACTGACACTTGAGGAAGGTCAATTGAAGTAGGATAAACTTGAATTGCCGTATCTCCCAAAATGATCTCACCAACACCTTCAGGAGCAACATCAAACGTCACCTCATTTATGATTTCAAAGAACCTTGCTGTGAGGGTTTGATTCTCCGTCATGTTAAACGTTACACTGTCATTTAATGCATTTGGACTTAATGCCAGCCCGCTTTCCCAGTCGCTAAAACCGTACCCAGCAATTGGCAGCGCCTTGGCCGAATAGTCAACTGACTCTGCCAAATCGATGCTTACAGGAAAAGTATTGTAAGTAATACCAGCAATCGTGATTGAACCTGAATTTGCGGGCTCCACATTAAGTGTGAGACTGTAAGAAACATCTGGAACAAAGTGGGCAATCAAGGTATCATCTGCCGTGAAGTTGACAGTGATCGCTTCGGTAAATTCATCAGGTGTCAGGACCGTATTGTTCGAAGTCCAATGACTGAATATGAATCCGTCATTCTCATCAGCATCAAATGAAACTGGAACGCCTCCGAAATAAACCGCATTGTAAGGGTAAGAATCAATTTCAAAGCTTGGTAGGTCGATCCGCCCTCCATTTAAAGGATCGGCGTATAAGACAACATTATATGGACCATCTAACTGAGGATAACAGTCCAAATATCCGTCATTAATCACTTGACAGCGCAGGTCAATAAAATCTCTCACTTCTTGAACATTGTCTTGCCATTCTGCCATACTTCCACCCCATCGATCAATTTGATCTTGCATCTCAGGTTCGATCAAATCGACCAAACTGTCCAAATGCTGTTGCATGTATTCGCATGAAAAATAAGAGGTAGATAAATCGGCATACCTATTAATATAATCCGCAAAAAAGTCTTCATTTTGAAGAAGTGTATTCCAGATAGGAACATGCCCCTGTCCTCCAGGATCATTCAATTGCTCGGGGTCACAAGGATCGGCATTTGCACTTTGGTCAGCTACACCAGTAAAGTTGATGTAGTGCCCGAAAGTCGCATCCATATCCCACAAGATGTAGCGCCATTTTCTCTTGTCGCCATCAGGATTTTTACCTCTCCACCATCCTGTGTTCCAGTTGAGCCAATCTGAACAAACTACATAGGAGTTAAGCAAGAAGTAATCGATTAAGCTTCCAGTGTTGTATAAATCATTTACATAATCGTAATTGGCGGGGTCGGTCATATCATTTCCCAAAATAAAATCACGCAAGTCATCCCATTCATCTGCGGATCCATATTCCTCCCAAGTTCCACCCCAAGTTTTCAAAAAATCCACTTGACCAGCACCTTGGTCATAGTAATGTTTAGTAAAGTCGAGATCATCTACTTTTTCTCTGATTTCATAAACACCCCAATAATCGCCGTTCACATACATAACACACGGCGCGTAGGTGCGCTCATCCATTCGTAAGTCGGCAATTTGAGAAAGCGATTGAACGTAAGCGTCTCGGATATGAGCGCCTCCGTTTTCAAAAGGATAGTTGTCGCTCGCAGCTGCCTTGATAATCAAGCGTTGGAAACCGTCTCGGTCTTTCTCTCCAAAAATTTGATGATCAACTTCATTGCCATACCCAAACTCATCTTGGGTTATGTAATCAATTCCTCTTTGAGGATAGGCCCATGAATCGTTGCCGTGTTCGTTAAAATCTCCGTTGGTTTCAGACAAAAGTTCGCCCGCCGCCGAAAAGAGCTCGAAATGACCTACAGGTTCTATCTGATTGCCACCGAGAAGCGTTGGCAATTGATCTCCACTAACTGAAACAATGTAGATGCCATGCGTATCATTTACAAAATAGGTATTCGTCTCAACGAAACTTGGAGGATTATTGGCAGCCGTGTTAAATGCCCTTGCCTTTATTACGGTAGTTTGAGTGCGATTGATGGCACCTGTATAAAGTGGCGATGCCTCTGTAGGAACCGTGCCGTCTACAGTATAATGAATGGCAGCACCTGGGTCTGGTGATTGAATATCCACATCGACCGTACCTGCATAGTAGCCTGGGGTTGTAATAATCTCTAATGGAATGTACTCTCCCATTGCGCCTGCATTTGCTGCTCCAGGAGTTGGCGTAGTAAACACTCCCCAGTCATTTGCACCGTCAGTGAGTCTTCCCCTCGAATGATTGCGCTGGTTTGCTATAGTAAGAAGGTACGAATCAACTATTGCTCCTGAAGGATCAGAAAGTACCGCACCCTCTTGCTTAGCCTGGGTGATTTTGAAACTTGAATGTAAATTTCCTCCGACACTTTCGTCCCTATCAGATGCATAGATCAAGAGATAGTCTCCTGCAACAATGGTGGTCCCTGCGGGAATCTCCCACTTCATTGGCTCCAACTCATCGTCGCTTAGGTAAAATCCTGAAAGGTCCACATCAGCTCCGCCTGAATTGTAAAGCTCAATCCAGTCTTCAAAATCGCCGTAATTATCGGCAAATCCACCAAAATTAGCCGCGCTAATTTCGTTTACGACCACCTGAGCATTCAGGCAAAAAACACAGAATATAAAAAGGGAAAACAGTGATACTTTCAGCTTCATCTCGAAGGTCTTAATTGGTTTCAATAATCTTGCAATTTCATGACGCCTAACATTGTCTTAAAGTTGCTTGACTATTCGATAACTATTTTAGTAATCCTGTTGTTGAACTTCAACATATAAAAACCAGGAGACAGAGCTGCCAAATCAATTCTTTCTTGATTTTGGAATATTGTAGTCTGGAGCACCATGGTTCCCAAAGAAGAAAAGACTTGGACCTGACCTGGCTGAAATTCCTGGGCATCAATAATTACGGCGCCTGAAGAGGGATTCGGGAACACTTTAAATCCCAATTTCTGGTTTTGATCGAAAGTACTTGTTACTCCGCCATTGGTCATTTCATGAGAAGGCAACATGCAGTTAATCTTACCTGCTCCATTAGGGAATCTGCCTTCGGATTCATCAGAAGTAATGATGCCAAACCTCACGTAATCTATGGTCAAGGTGTCCGCATTTGAAAGCAATATGTCATCGCCATCTCCACCAAGCTTGAAAAAAGTATGTAACCCAGGCTCCATTAAACCTTGGTCACACCAAATGATCAAGTAATCATTGGGCAGAAGTGTTGTATCGGGGAAAACATACTGAGTTGGTTCTCCAATTTTATCACTCAAGAAAAAACCTTCTAAGTCTATTGGGTTGTTTCCTCCGTTGTAGAGCTCAATCCAGTCTTCGAATCCGCCCCATTGATCTTGCACGGTCGATTCATTGGAAGATTGGTACTCGTTAATAACGAGTCCTGGCTGAACGCTATTCGTATTCAAACCATTAAAAGTTGGAATCAGGATATTAAAAGGTCCTTGTCCATTTGGAAATCTTCCTACTGCAATGTCATCGGGCACAGCACCGAAACGGACATAGTCGAGAGAAATCGTGTCTGTATTGTACAGGCCTACTTCTTCACCCGAGCCAGATAAGCGGAACGCAGCGTGAAAAACACCTTGTTCGGGTTGATCATCACACCATATTGTTACAACATCATTTGCCGCCAATTCGAAATCAGGGAAGGTAAACTTGGTTTTGTTTCCATTGTTATCAGAAAGAAAAAGCCCCTCAAGGTTAATGGCCTCATCTGAGGCATTATATATTTCTACCCAGTCGTCATTTTCACCAAATTCATCGGTTCCTACGTTGTCATTTGCAGGAACGACTTCGTTGATAACCAACTTCCCGAAGAAAGGCTCGCATTGTGCAGAGCTACTATTGGCAAGAAAAAAAAGGCAGTAGCCTAGTATAGAAAGTCTCAATGTATTCATCCTGCGAAAATATACAATCCACTCGGACAAAGCGAACAAGGTTAAAGACAAAAAACCTGCTTTCATTGGAAAGCAGGTTTAGAAGATTGTAAAGGATGACAACGGATTATTCGGTCAAGAAAATCGTCGGCAAAAAAAAAGCTCGACAGAATCTGTCGAGCTTTTAACGTCGGGGTGGCAGGATTCGAACCTACGACCTCCTGCTCCCAAAGCAGGCGCGATACCGGGCTACGCTACACCCCGAGAAATTTGTTGTACTAATTCCCGGAATTATTTTTACAATTGCTGGCAGCTAACTACCAGATTGCTTTTGACCAATTCGGAACTATAAAAGATCCATTTTGGGAGCGCAAATATAGAAAACTTTTTCCCCGGTTCAAGAAATTTACATCCAGAATTATGATGCAAATTTGTCACATGAATCGACTTGCCATTAGCGCCCTTCTAATTTTGCTCACGAGCTGCTCGGGAGAGACTAGCTATGAGACTTTTATAAGAAACAATAGTGATCGGGATATCAAAATTCTTTTGTACAATAACGGTGCCCCCAGAGGAGATACTTTATTTCTTACGCCCAATTCAAGTGAATCCATTTCTCGAGGCAGTTCCAATCAAGCAGAAGAGGAAGAGCCCGATTGTGCGGAAAGAATAGACTCTGCATATGTTGAGATAAGCGGGGGCGGAACTCTTGAAAAAGATATTTCAGAAGGATCGAATTGGGAAGTGGAAACGGATCAAACGCAGAACATTCCTAGAAAATTTGATCACGAATGTACGTTTACGATAGACGATTCAGACATTATTGAATAGACTCAATTGGTTGGCATGAACACTACTCAACCACCCAAAAACCGACATTGTAAACAGAATTGCTCCTATTGGTGATCAATGAATCCTCGGGCATAGCAGTAAAACGAATTCTTTCTTCGGGCAATCCTTTTTCTTGAATGAGGTATTCCGAAATAGAGGCAGATCGTTTAAACCCGACTCGATCAACTTTTTGTTCAGCTCTCTCCTCTCCTACCATGAGCATACACTTCCGTTGGATGGGCAGCTCGCGGTCTTGTTCCAATATTTCAGCATCTACAAAAACTATAAATAAAGTGTCCTTCACGTCAATGCTAGATATCGCTTCAAACACCTCATCGGTCACTTCATCAATCTCTGGAATGTCGTCATTATATAAATACCTGTATTTGGCTTCTGCAATAGCGTAGTTTTCAATAGCCTCGTATTTTTTGGTGATTCGCTTGAACTCAATGTTCAGGTCCTTCTTGTTTCCCAAGACCTTAGCGAGATCGTCCAATTGCTTCTCATTGCCTTTATCCAGCTTCATCTGAAGGTGACCAAAATTGATTTTTTCCAAGTCCTCGGCTTTCATCCCAAAAGCTCCTGCCAATAAACGGAATGGCGCAGTGACTGCTTTCAAGAGGATATTCTTTACGGTATTCCAAATGAACTTGCTCAGTTTGTACTCAGGGTCTTTCAAATCGCCCTCAATCGGAATATCCATTTCAATATTACCATCGAGATCTTTCAGCAAGCTTACCGCCAACTTCACTGGCAGGTTGTAAAACGGCTCACCGCCGTATCTCCCTCCAAAGTTGAATTGTTGGAACTTGATCACATTTTGACTGTTGATGATCCCGTTTCTAATCTTGGTATCACAAGTGTAAAGCAGTTCGCCCTCAGAGATTGGATAATCGACGTAGTCTGAGGTGTAGGGTGAGAAAAACGAAAGTTCCGTTCCCCGAATATTGTAATGCAAATCAACGTCTTCCAGATTGTCGGTAAAGACCTTCAGGTAACCTTCAAATCTTCCCGTCCCATTCAAGGTCGACTCTGCATTGAAGGTAAGTTGCTCTTCGGCAGAATTTAGCGAGTCAGCATGCAGCAATAAGTCAGTAAGTTGATAACGGAAGGGATCGGAAGGGATGTAGTCGTTAAAATCAAAGGCCGAATTAGTGATTGCAATCTCTTCCACTTTGTAAGACGACTCGCTGTAGGATTTAGCAATGTCTTTTAAATAGATTCCGACCAGCTGAAAGGGATTGGAGTAATCAATCTCCACTTCGGCCTCCGATGAACCAACAGAATCGGCCACCGCGGAATCGGTAGATGCAATCAGCATATTCGACCAATTGTCGCCATCATCGTACATTTCGTAGAGGCCGTAAAAGCCATCCAGCTTAATGTGATCGATATTGTAAAGCGCCTCTTTCATGACCACTGTATCCACATCGATTTCCATATGGTCGAGTGCCAAGACTCTATCGTCTCTGCTATCGGTCATCTCAAGCCCATTGACTTCGAAAGTCCCACTGAGATCGAACACGTCAGTATCTTCCCAACTCCCATGGACTCTTAAACTCGAGTTAAAGAGGCCAGCCAATTTATTTAACTCGATGTATGGATCGAAGTAAGGCCGAATAAGGGAAATATCGAGATCATCCATTTCGAGAAAGACATCGTAAAAAGAGTTTTCTAGATCGATTCGGTTGGTCGTTGTAAGTTGGCCTCCACTGCCTATGTGCAAAGAGGCAATCACGTCAAAAACACTAACCGTATCGCTGAACAGTGGTAGTTCGATACTCAGCGAATCAAAAATCGCTTTTGGGTGAATCTCGCTGCTGTACTCCAATGAAGCTCCCTGCATCTTAAAATTGGCCAAGGTGAAATGCATGGGCTCCGATTCTTCCTCTTCGGGTTCGATAGCTGTTTCCTCGGTTTCAGCCAAGTCGTCAAAATTAAAAGAGGCCTCATTCTGCTCGACCCGAGCAAAGAAACCATCGATGATGAAATCCTGGATGTAAATGCCATTCGAGAACAGGTGCGAAATCTCAAGGTCAAGGTTTAAGGCTGAAAAAGAAGTGAAGACTGTCGAACCATCTTCCTCGTACATCTTAAAATCATCTATACCGACCTTCCCAGCAAAGTAGTTGATGTCGATATTCTCCATTTCAACTTCGCGCCCGATGAGTTCGAGGTCATTTTCTTGGATGTAATTTTCTAAAAAGGTCGGGAAGTAAGAAAGTAAGGCAAGCAAAATAACAACTAGTGCCGCGAGGATCCAAAGGAATATTTTAAGCCACTTTTTCATGGTGATAATTAGGTTGCTGCAAATATGGGGAAAATGGAGAAGTTGCAACTAAAAGCTATAGCGCAATAGCGTAAATAAGTATCTTAGTTAGAAAGTGAGAAAATGGGACTACTCAACAAAATACTAGGCAACGCAAGTGAAGTATCTACCGATAAACTTCAAGAAAAATATGGACAGCTACTGATAAACGAAGAAGAAATTGAATTGGGCTTTAAGCTCATTCGTGGCACGTATATTTTCACGAATAAAAGGTTGATTCTTGTTGACAAACAAGGACTGACAGGAAGTAAAGTCGAATATTTGTCTCTACCCTATAAGAGCATTTCTCGTTTTTCACTCGAAACGTCGGGCACATTTGACTTAGACGCCGAGCTGAAGATTTGGATTTCAAGCGCAAGTGAGCCTGCCATAAGCAAGAAATTCAATAAGTCGGTCAATATTTATAAAGTGCAGCAGTATCTGGCATCAAGGGTTCTATAGAAGCTGAAGAAAAATGAGTTCTCGAAGTCTGAAGAAAAGATATTCACCTCTCCACCGCCAGCGAATCGATGATCCCGGATGGGGGTCGTCAAGCAGTCAAACCCGAACATGACGTGCATGTTCTTGGGTTTTTTAATGTCCCCAAATACTCGAGCGAGCATCGGCTTAATGTTTCGTGAAGTAGAAACATGAGATTCTAGGGATTCACTGATCCGCCGCCAGCGGATCAGCGTTCCCAGGTGGGGGTCGTCAAGCAGTCAAACCCGAACATGATGTGCATGTTCTTGGGTTTTTTAATGTTCCCAAATGCTCGAGCGAGCTCGGCTTAATGTTTCGAGAAGCAGAAACGGGGGAATCTAGGGATTCACAGATCCGCCTCCAGCGAATCGGTGATCTCAGGTGGGAGTTGTCAAGCAGTCAAACCCGAACATGACGTGCATGTTCTTGGGTTTTTTCATGTTCCCAAATGCCGAGCTCGCTCGAGCATTTGGGAACATGAAAAAACCCGATTCCACTTCGTGGAATCGGGTTTAGATACTTGCGGAGAGAGGGGGATTCGAACCCCCGGTACCGTTTCCGGTACACATGTTTAGCAAACATGCGGTTTAAGCCACTCACCCACCTCTCCGAATGGGAGCACAAATGTATAAAGTATTCCGTCTAAGACAATGCTCGCTTCTATAAATTTTATTCAGGAATAACTTAGTGTTATTTTTACAATAACTTCATTGCCGATTCATTCGTACCCTGTACTTTTGCATAAGTACTTAACGTAGCGATCTCACGCCACGAAGCAAGTAAAATCAGACGATATGCCCGAATCTGCTGGCCATCCGCTTAAAAAACTTTACGACAATCAAGGAAACGAGCTTTCCCCTCAACTCGACGAGGACGTAAAGAACTACCTAATCGATATAGACGGAACCGTTACTGACGACGTTCCCAACGAGGAACCCGAAAGGATGGGGACGTGCGAACCTTACCCCGACGCCTTGGAAATCTTAAACAAGTGGTACGACGAAGGCCATATCATCACCTTCTTCA
>Ga0222686_1000535_pt1 | contig 11308 bp, 7 predicted proteins | sample AntAcemetage1159_FD_181400 | JGI IMG/M metagenome (GOLD analysis project Ga0222686, IMG submission 181400) | Saline water microbial communities from Ace Lake, Antarctica - #1159 | ecosystem: Environmental > Aquatic > Non-marine Saline and Alkaline > Saline | place: Antarctica: Ace Lake...
TGGAGTCCCGCTGCCGGAACAACTGTTCAAATCACCCTAGAGAACTCAATACTCGCCGAACCTGCGAATTACCCTACAGGAAGACATTCCGTTTACCTGACAACCACTCAGACGTCTATGGCTTGGGAGACGTTGACCTTTTCTTATTTCGAACAACCAGACGCATCAGTTGCAAGCGACAATGTAGACCGCATGGCTCTTCTTTTCAATCCTAACAACACTACCAATGAGACCTATTACTGGGACAACCTCAACGGACCTGAGTTGGTAAGCGATCCTTGTGCTGAAGTTGATACGGACGAATCTATTTTAAATGACTTCGAATGTCAACAGAACATCAGCTTCATTACTGCTTCTAGTCCTTCGGCTTTGCGACGCGTTGCGAACCCTGACCAATCGACTAATCCGTCGGCAACAGTAGGAACATATTCGCGCAGCGGTGCTGAAGACGATAATTTCATAGCCAGAACTGATGGAAATTTACAGTTAAATGTAAATTCTACTCAGATATCAATGGATATATGGGATCCTAACGCACCCAGCATTGTCATCTTTTCTCTTCAAACATCAACAAATGATTTGATCCAAGAAATGATTGCAGAAACGTCTATATCGAGCGCTTGGGAAACACTGACTTTTGATATTGCTCCTGAGGTGATTACTAATAATGATATTGAACAGTTTGTTATTTTAATAGCTCCAGGAACAACAACTACCGACACCTATTACTTCGATAATATTGTTCTTCCAGGTTTGACTTCAGCAGAAGACACCAAATTTGTTTCAGGTCTAAAAGCTTACCCGAACCCTGCTATGAATGTTGTAACACTTGAATACAACCTTGTAGCCTCAGGTAATGTGAACATTTCACTAACTGATATCACAGGCAGAGTAGTTGAAAACAGAATATTCAAAAATCAACCGAACGGTACTTTCCGCATGGACTTTAACACTAGCAGCTACGCAAATGGCATCTATTTGTACAATGTCAATGTTTCTGGTCAAAACCACACTGGTAAGATTGTAGTGAATAACTAAAAAACCGATTAAGTCCCGTGCAAATTGTACGGGACTTTTTTTCCCATTAATCAACCATCATGATCTTTAACCAATTGCTTTTCAGTTTCCTGAAAACGACATCTACCCCACTCGACTCTAACAATTCGAGCAATGCTAAAACCAACCTACGATGAATAAGACAAGATTTGTTGTAATGGTCGCGATGATTGTCGCGCTCGGTGGATTTTTAATGGGATTTGATGCCTCCGTAATTTCAGGCGTCAATAAATTCATTGAACTGGAATTTGAACTCACTAAACTTCAACTTGGTTGGGCTGTTGGCTCCCTTACCTTAACGGCAACCTTGGCAATGATGGTTGCTGGACCATGGAGTGACCGTGTAGGCAGAAAAAGAGTACTGACTATAGCAGCTCTGCTATACATGGTTTCAGCTGTGTGCTCTGCGTTTGCTCCTAATTTCGCTTTTCTAGTAGCGGCCAGAATGCTAGGTGGCCTAGGAGTAGGAATATCCTTGATTATTGCTCCTATGTACATCGCAGAGATCTCACCTCCAGGAATGAGAGGTCGAATGGTTTCATTCAATCAATTGAACATCGTTTTGGGTATTTCGGTGGCGTTTTTCACAAACTACCTCATACTTCAACTTGGAGATTCGGATGCGGAATGGGCTCAATCTCTAAAATTTGGAGAATACAATTGGCGCTGGATGCTCGGATTAGAAGCTATTCCTGCCATTCTTTACTTCTTCGCACTTTTCTTTGTTCCACGCAGCCCGAGATGGCTAGCCATGAAAGGAAACTACGACGAGGCGATGACAATCATGTGCAAAGCTCTCGATGAAAAAGAAGCAAAAAAGATCATTGATGATGTGAAAAATAGCTTCAGCGAGAAAAAAGAAGAAAAAAGATCTTTTAAAGATTTGTTTCATCCATCACTGCGCTTCGTTCTTGTCATCGGTGTTGTTATTGGTATTCTGCAACAGATTACAGGAATCAATTCTGTTTTCTTCTATGCGCCGATGATTTTCGAGCAGTCTGGAATTGGAACAGACGCATCCTTCTCACAAGCCATATTAGTTGGCTTAATCAATTTGGCATTCACCATTCTGGCCATTTCACTTATTGATAAACTGGGAAGAAAACCCCTATTGGTATTTGGTGTTTCTGGAATGGCAATCGCTCTATTCCTGCTGGCCTATGGTTTTAATTCAGCCACATATGAACTTTCAGAAGATTCGATCCAAGGTATCACCGCCGATGTTGATAAAGAACTTCTCGCTCCCTACATAGGGAAAGTTTACGAAGATGATCTCGCTTTCAAAACTGATATGTCAGAGGCCATTGGAGACTTAGAATTTAAAAAATATGAATCTCAGTTCCTGACTGCTGCAGTAGACATGAATGCCGTTTTAATCCTTGTCGGAATCCTCGGCTTCGTGGCCTCCTTTGCAGTTTCTCTTGGACCTGTGATGTGGGTGCTCTTCTCTGAGCTCTTTCCCAATTGGATTCGCGGCCTTGCCATATCCTTTGTAGGATTGATCAATTCAGCCATAAGCTTTTTGGTGCAGGTTGTCTTTCCTTGGGAACTCGAGGTTCTCGGTAGTTCGACAACCTTCTTTATTTATGGATTCTTCGCTCTACTGGGCGTGGTGTTCATCATCTTGAAAGTCCCCGAAACAAAAGGAAAATCCCTCGAAGAACTTGAAGCTATACTCGTAAAGTAATGATGCATAAACTACATCTCACTAAAATCGGTCTGCTCTTTCTTGTTGTTGCCTCAGTGGCAGCATGCGATTCTGGCAATCCTGCTAAAGAGGAAAAGAAGCAAGCAGAAACTCCAATTGAAAATCCAACTGATTTTTCGATCCGACTAAGTGATTTCACTTCCTCTGAAGGAGAAGTTACAGCAATTGATTCCGTGCTTTCTTGTTCGGCCAATTGCTGGATCGAATACTCCATTGACGTTCCGCTTTCAGGACGTTACCGAGTGACTGTAGTTTCTAAAGCGTTAACTGATTCATCGCTGATATGGATTGAAGACCATGTGCACAACGCCGACGACCGCACCTACAACATCACGAGCAATATAGTGGTGCCAAATTCTGGCAGTGCACTAACGGTTTCTCGAGATGGTAGTCCTCTTCGCGCTGGAAAGCACGACATCCGCGTACATCTTGTTCATGGCGTCGAAATCCATTCAATAGACTTTGAATTAATGATCCAACACCAAATCACTCCCGAAACGCTCACCCAAAATATGGAAGGTGAAAACTGGGAGATTGTATGGGGTGATGAATTCGATGGAGAAGGTATTCCCGATACAACCAAATGGACATACGATGTCGGCAATTGGGGTTGGGGAAATGGAGAACTTCAATACTATACAGCCAATAGAGCTAAAAATGCACGACAGGAAGACGGGAACTTGATCATTGAAGCCCACAAGAACGACATGGATAATCCCTGGACCTCAGCAAGATTGACGACCAGAGGAAAAACCACCTTTTTGTATGGCAAAATCGAGTTTCGCGCGAAGGTGCCCAAAGAAAAAGGAAATTGGGCCGCCGGATGGACGCTTGGTGATGAGTATGTCGATGAATTGTCCTGGCCTTACTGCGGTGAAATAGACATCTTGGAGAGCGTTGGTTATAAAACGGACAACGAAACAGGAAATGGAATTGCCCACGCCTCTGCGCATTGCGGCGCCTATTATTTTAAGCTAGGAAATCAGCCCACAGCTAGCACCGAAGTATCAAACATGCACGATGAGTTTCACACATACGCTGTGGTTTGGACACCAGATTTCATCAGTGGTTACGTGGACGGTAAGAAATATTTCACCTACGATGACAATTCAACAGAATTGTCATGGCCCTTTGATCAATCTCAAAACATCATCCTCAACCTCACCATGGGTGGCGGCTGGGGTGGCGCCGAAGGAATGGATGAAAGCGTTGAAACACAACAGATGGTCATTGACTACGTGAGGGTTTACCAAAAAACGAATTGAAAAAGAGCACTTACATAGCGCTGATTTTATTGCCTTGGCTCTTCAGTTGTGCAGCCAAAACTCCCACTTCATTAACGGAGGAGGATAAATCTTTTCAATTCGCAGATTCACTTTTAGCCTTGATGACCTTGGAAGAAAAGGTGGGTCAAATGACAAACCTCAGCTTGATGGCTTTGGCCACGGGAGAATTTTGGGATAAACGAGATACCGTAATCCTCGACACGGCCAAAATGAGGCTCTATCTGGACAAGTACAAAGTAGGGTCTATTCAGAATTTGGGCACCTATCCTTTCCCGCCTAAAGAATGGAGGCAAAACATTGAACTTATCCAAGAGTACGTAGCCAACAATACCGAGCATGCCATTCCTGTCCTCTATGGAATCGATGCCGTGCATGGGGCCAACTATTCGGCGGGATCAACACTTTTCCCTCACCAAATCGGACTGGCCGCAAGCAGGAACAAAGAACTGGCTGCAGAAATCGCCAGAGCGACATCTTACGAAATGAGGGCTTCGGGGATTCCTTGGAATTATGCTCCAGTGTTGGATGTAACGAAAAAACCGCTTTGGGGTCGAACCTTCGAAACTTTTGGAGAAGACACTTACATCGCCAGCGAACTGGGTGCCGCCATGATCAAGGGTGGTGGATCTGACAGCTTGAGATCACCTTACTCTAGTCTGGCTTGTTTAAAGCATTTCGTAGCGTATGGCGCTCCTCACAATGGAAAAGACAGATCGGCAGTTTATTTACCCGAGCGTATCATGCGCCAAGATTATTTACCCCCATTCCAAAGAGCCATTGAAGCTGGAGCATTGACCGTGATGGCGAGCTCTAATTCAATGAATGGAGTGGCTTCACATGCGGACAAAGCAATCCTGACGGACCTTCTCAAAGGTGAACTCGGGTTTAAAGGATTTATAATCTCCGACTGGAATGACGTCGATAATTTGGTGGCTACTCACCAGGTTGCTACTGACGAACGAGAAGCGGTGAAACTTGCAGTAAACGCAGGGCTCGACATGTGCATGGAGCCATACGACGCTAGTTTCTCAGAACATCTAATTGACTTAGTCAATGCGGGTGAAGTATCTCTAGAAAGAATTGATGATGCCGCGAGAAGAATACTTTTCGTGAAGCACCGAATCGGATTATTCGATCAACTTCAAAGCGACCCCACCGTTTATCCTCTATATGGCTCAGAAGCTTTCGCAGAATTAAGCCGCGAAGCAGCGGTGGAGTCAATGACGCTTCTAAAAAATGAGAACAATCATCTGCCCCTATCAAAAGATGAAAAGCTTTTGTTGACTGGAGTGGGAAGCCATTCGATCAATTACCTCAATGGAGCATGGTCGAGAACATGGAGCGGACAGGACACGACTTTCAATGACCGAGAAAAACGCACACTGAAAGAGGCCATTGAAGATGAGATCGGGAAGGAACGTGTTTTGTGGGCGGAGGGAACAGCCTACGACCAAGATGTGAACACAAAGAGAGTACTGGAATTAGCGAAGCAAGCAACACACATCATAATTGCACTAGCAGAACTTCCCGCTACTGAGAAACCAAGTGACATAGACGAGCTTGATTTCCCTGAGGCGCAGGTGAATCTAGTAAAAGAATTAGCCAAAACAGGAAAACCAATAACGCTGGTTTTACTCGAGGGTCGACCAAGACTAATCCGTGAACTCGAGCCATTGGTAGAATCAATTCTTCTTGCCTACCTACCCGGCAATGAAGGAGGGCTTGCCATTGCCGATGTCCTCTTCGGAGATGATAATCCCAGCGGAAAACTGCCTTTTACCTACCCGAAATATTCAGGAGCAATTTGGTCTTATGACCATGTAAAAGCTGATGCGCGCGACAAAGGGTTTGGCTTCGATGCATATGACCCACAGTACCCTTTCGGGCATGGGTTAAGCTATACAGATTTTGCATATTCATCACTGACATTAAGTTCAGATACCCTGTTGATGAACGACACGCTTCTTCTTTCTGTCACTGTAACGAACATTGGAAATAGAGCAGGAAAAGAAACGGTTGAGCTTTACACCTCAGACATCACTGCTTCTCTCGTACCGAAGGTGAAACAGCTCAAAGGATTTGAAAAAATAAGACTTGACAAAGGGCAATTAAAAGTTGTAACTTTTCAATTATATAAGAAAGATCTAGGTTTCGTCAACGGCAAAAACCAATGGGTGACGGAGTCAGGAATATTCAAGGTAACTGTAAACGAATTAGAGAAGTCTTTTTTCTTAAAAGACTACAGAAAAGAAACATAAAATACCGAACAGAGCTTTCCCCAAAAACTATGTTCAAACCAAACAGCCAATGAATTAGAGAGTTTTTTACCAATCAATTTTAACAAAAAATAAAAATCAATTATTATGAAAATTAGATCATTTTTCACAGCAGTGCTACTTCTTGTGGCATCATTTAGCTGGGCCCAAAACGACAATTGCGACGGTACTCTTACCGACAATTTAGCAGGTCCTGCTGGTGGAGTACCATTTGTAAATGGTTACACTTACAATTTCTTTACCGTTGGAGATGAGGTAACAGCAACAATCGAATATCTAGACGGTCCTGTAGACGGTTTGGTAGGATTCTTTCAGTTGGCCCCTGGTCTTCCAGAAACGTTTGTTCTTCCAGTAGGGACGACTTTTTCAGGAACTTTCGGTGGTTATACCGCGGGAGAAGACTTTGATTTCAGAGTTAGATTTGCATACGCAGGAGGCTCATCAACGGGTGAAGAACTCGTATATATCGTTGGAGACAACTGTGGTTTCACACCACCTGAGCCTTTGGCACTGCCTATTGATTTTGAATCAGCAGCAGTAGATTACGCGTTCGAAAACTTCGCTGGTGGAGTATCATCAGTGATACCAAATCCAGATGTTTCAGGAATAAACACCAGTGCTACTTCAGCGCAGATGGTTAAAAATGCAGACCAAGTATTTGGTGGAAGTGTTATTGTTCTTGATGACCCGATTGATTTCTCAACCAACAAACTCTTTCAGATGAAAGTACGTTCTCCTCGCGTAGGTGCACGTGTTCTTCTTAAAGTAGAAAACGCAGGTAACCCAGGAGTCTTTTTTGAAAAAGAAGACACCTCAACTGTTGCCAATGAGTGGGAAACACTGTCATTTGATTACAACGGAATCAGCGATATAAACGAATACTCTAGAATCGTTTTAATTTGGGATCTTGGAGTAGTTGGTGATGGAACTTCAAACTTCACTTTTGAATATGACGACATCGAGCTCGTAATGGGTGGAATGGTAGCTGCACAAATTGCTCTTCCTATTACTTTTGAAGATGGTGCACTAGACTATGGTTTAACTGATTTTGGAGGAAACGTTTCTTCAATCGTAGCTGATCCAGAAGATGCTGGAAACACAGTTGTTCAATCAATCAGAACAGCAGGTTCTCAAGTATTTGCAGGAACTACAGTTGGACAGCCTTTAGGTCTTGAAAATCCAATTCCGTTTGACTTTGACAATACAGGAATGTCTGCAAGAGTATGGTCACCTGTTGTAGGTGTCATAGTTAAACTCAAAATAGAGCAAGTTGGGAATGGTGGAATTTTCGTGGAACAAGATGTACTTACGACAGTAGCTGGTGCATGGGAAACCTTAGAATTTGATTTCTCTTCACCCGTTGCAGGAGGATTGAACTTGAATGAGGATTACAATTTGCCTACGATCTTCTTCAATTTCCTTGCTGATCCTGGAACTACTCCAGAGCAGATTTATTTCTGGGATGATATCGACTTTGCACCTGGAGTAGGTGGGTTTATTGCAATTGAGCTTCCTTTGACATTTGACGACCCAGCAGTAACGCTAGGTCTTGGAGATTTTGGTGGAAATGTTTCTACCATTATTGCTGATCCAGATGATGCAGGAAACAATGTAGTGCAGTCTATTCGAACAGCGGGTGCTGATTTCTTTGCAGGAACTACCGTTCCAGTAGGAGGATTAACTAACCGTATTCCATTTGAAGCAGGTAGCACTACCATGAGCATTAGAGTTTGGTCTCCAGAAGTTGGAGTACCAGTGCGTATGAAACTTGAAGCTTCAGGAGTTCCGGGAGTAGTAGCGGAGAAAGAAATATTGACCACAACATCAGGAGAATGGGAAACCATCGCTTTTGATTTCAGCGTTGATGCTCTTGTACCAGTTAACGTAAATACTGATTACAACATCATCAGTCTTTTCTTCAACTTCGATGTGGCCCAGGCAAACCCTGCTCCCGAGCAAATTTATCTTTGGGATGATGTAGCTTTTGGAGTCCCTGTAGCACCTTGTTCAGACCCTTACCCACAAGTAGATGCAGCAAGTCTTAATGCAGTTATACTTGCTAACGGGAAGCTTCGCTTTGAATGGGAGCCAATCGTAGGACAAATTGGTTGTCAGATTAACATTGTTATTGGTGCAGGACCAGCGCAAACTAGTAGAATTGTTAGTGGCGCAGCAGCAAGCTCATTTACAGCTCCAGCAAATCAACTGGTTCCTTTTACGACTTACAACTTTAGAGTAAGATGTGGTTGTTCTCAGAGCCCGCTTATCGCAGGTGCTTACACTGAATTTGCCGCAGCATTCTACCTTCCACCAACTATTACTGGTGAAATGGGCGAAGCTTATTCTGAGACCCCACTTTCTCAAGTAGATGGTGACGTGCAATGGAATAACACAAACCTGAACGAAAATGTTATCGGCGATCTTTTCGCTATGGCATCTTCTGAATCATGGGTACGTGTTTCTCCAAACCCTGCACAAGACAACGTAAACTTGTCTTACAACACAACGCAAGAAGGACAAGGATTAATCCGAGTATTCGATGCGCAAGGAAGACTAGCCTTAGAGAGAGTAATGACTTTCAACAAAGGCCTTAACAACGTTAACTTGAACATGAATGAATTGGAAAAAGGCATCTACATTGTAGAAGTACTTAAAGGTGAAAGCCGTGAGTCAGTTAGACTTTTAATGCAGTAGTAGTGAATGAGAAGATTGGTGCCAGTCACTAATTATTCTTTTGGTTTGAATAAGAGCGACGCAGGATTACCTGCGTCGCTTTTTTGTTTTCAGATCAAACTAAAGTCAATCAGGACTTACTTTTTTTCAAATAAACCCTCAACCTTATTGCAAACTGATCGGTGGTAAATTCGCCTGCCGAAGAATCGCGCGAACGCTGCCAGATAAAAATGAGCGAATAGCTCAAGCCCTTTTTGAGCAATTGATGGTAGCCCCCGCTTAAACGACTATCGCTGAAACCCTTGGAATCCGTCCGACCTTGGAAAGTTCCAAAATACTCTAAACCTCCAAGCAACTTCACATTACCAATTTTCGGAGTGACATTAAAGTAATTGGTTTCTACACCCAAACGGTAACGCAATCTATTCTCAAAATTGGAGTCATTGCTTGGTTGATCTTCAAGTTCATCTTCAAAAAAGAAGCGTTCTTCGTTTCGCAATCGATGAGTGAAGTTTAGCCTCTTCAAACGAGGCCAAGTGGCCTGTACTTCTTGTGCCAATCTAAATTCAAATAAGTCAATATTATCAGACCGAAAGGTTTGGAAGCCAGCTACTGTCGCGCTAAGCCTAACATCCTTGTTTACCTTATATCCCGCCGCAGGGCGCAAGTAGATCGTGGTGAACTCATCCGAAGTTAAGACTCCACGAGTACCACCATCACCGCCAAACGTCCATTTTGGAGAACTGATGTATGAATAGTTGAAATCAACCCAACTGACAAATTCTTGATTTTGGGCACTTGCATTTTGAGCAGAAAAAAGCAAAAACCCTATGCAGAGCATAACGAAGAAGCGCTTACGGAGAAACGGTCTAATTCGCAAAGAGATGGAGAACAAAGCCCTAGGTCTTACAAAACGCATGACACTGTTGTATGAATTAAAACCTTGCGGATAAGAAGAGGTTGGCACCACTAAAATCGAAAACAAAACGGCCTTTAAAATCATCGTTAAAAGGAATTTCGGTTACCCGATACTGGGTGGAAGAATAAGCCACTCCTAGACCAACGTTCTCAAGAATAAAATACTCCAACGAGGCTCTCGTTTCTAAAATATTGATGTCAATTCCTTTTATGCTCAGACCGAAATATTCGATAGTATACCTTCCGAGGAGACGCTCGGTCAGATAACCTGACCCATGAAGACCTATCAAAGCAGCTGGAGCAGTGACACTTGCTGAAACACTTTTATCGACTTGATTGGCCACAGCCTTAGCATTCACGATAAATTGAACCGCTCTAATCCCTAAGGAAGCGCCAGCATTCCAATTTGCCTTATTGAAAAAAGAATACCGCCACGTGAGAGCATAATAATTCACATCGAAGGACATATCCAAAGTAGCTCCAACATCGTACGTTTGATCATCAAGTTCTATCTCTTGATCAATCACGAAATTGCTCCTTCTAGACATATTCGTAAACGAAAAATTGAATTGTGACCTCTCCTTTACCCTTACTAAAGCGCCTGCGGCAAAAACAGATATTTGCTCATCAAACTTAAAACCATCTTCCAGTCTCAATTCAGTTCCCAAGCCTATTTCAGAATCTATTCTTACCGAAGTAGTGAGAGTAGGGAAAAAGAGACCTGTGGTAAAATAAACTTTTGTCGAAATAGAATCCCCAGCTTGATTGATATAGCTCTGAGCGCTCAAACCAGTTGTGATAAGAAGTAGAAAAGGCACTAAATAAACTCTCATAACTACAGTAATTAAGTTCTCTATAATTCAGTCAAGAAAGGCCGAAGCCACTTTTTACTTTTTACTTTTTACTAAAAATAGATTCAACGTTTTTGATGATCATAGCATCTCAAAAGAAACGCTGTGTGAGCGCGCTAAGATTTACTTGCTATATCCCCACATTTTCAAAGTTAACCGTCTTTATCTTCTCGTTATCAAAGTAAAGCCAGACAAAGCTACTCTTCTCAATCCAGAAAATCTTACCATCCATTGCATATATGCAAGGCAAGTCTATCCTTCTTTTTCTCGTCGCAATTCCTTTTGCGCTAGCTGAAGGCCCCAAGGCCAATTCAGGACACCGCGATCCTTTCGCTCGGATATTCGAATTCTTCTTCCTCATTTTGTTCTAGCATTGATTGGTCGTTTTACCACCAAACATCTAAACCAACCATAAATTGATGAGCTCCTAACTAACGTCATTACGCAGCCTATACTGGTGGAGAAATAGAATAAGAACAAGCAATATTCTTCAGTAATTATTGGCAGAAAAGGATCAGACTTCAGGAGTCTGAGTTATCT
>Ga0222686_1000537_pt1 | contig 11228 bp, 9 predicted proteins | sample AntAcemetage1159_FD_181400 | JGI IMG/M metagenome (GOLD analysis project Ga0222686, IMG submission 181400) | Saline water microbial communities from Ace Lake, Antarctica - #1159 | ecosystem: Environmental > Aquatic > Non-marine Saline and Alkaline > Saline | place: Antarctica: Ace Lake...
GGTGGGAAGAACGGGAAGCTAGGTGGGAAGAACGGTGGGAAGAACGGTGGGAAGAACGGTGGGAAGAACGGTGGGAAGAACGGTGGGAAGAACGGGAAGAACGGTGGGAAGAACGGTGGGAAGAATGGAGGGAAGAACGGTGGGAAGAATGGAGGGAAGAACGGTGGGAGCGTGTCAATCTCGTTAGAGTATGCGGACCAAGCAGATATACCATTAGCGTTTGTGGCGTATACACGGTACTTGTTTAAGAGTTCGCCTTCACCCTCTTGTGTAACTGTGAAGGAGTTGGTTGCAGTAGTACCTGTTTTAGGGGTGCCGCCTTCAATCTCCACTGACTCCCAGTTGTAGCCAGAAATAGCTTTACCACCACTGGCGGGAATTGTAAAGGTTACGTCATCTTGATTCTCTACTGTTGACGCTGCTGCTACAGATGCTGGAGCTGCAGGCACGGTTGTTGCTGTAGAGCTAGAAGCGGCCGTGGCACCTGAAGTACCGGAAGGATTTGTCAAGGATATAGACATTACATAAGCAGTATCAGAAGTTAGCCCTGCGACAACAGCGGTGTAAGTACTTCCCGAAGGAGCGGGTAGTGATCCAGAGTCGACAGTAGTGCCACCTGCGGTTATAGTATACGAAGCTGCTTCTGGGGAGAGCGCGTCAATCTCCCAAGTTACAGTTATCGCGCCATCATTGTAGGCACGTGAAGTCCCTACGTCGGTGGCTGTAACGTTTAGGGGTGCTAGGGGCTCTAGGAAGTCATTCTGTGCAGAAGACCTTCCGCCTGCTTCTTTCTTTGCCATTATCTGTTACTCTCTCTTAACTAGTTGCTTACGCTGTGAGGTCGCCGAATAGAATCCAGCTATCGGTGCTACGTTTCATTATAGTACAAGATGACCACTGCGTCCGGAGCTTATTTCCAGGTGTGAAGTTTACAGTCACTCCTGATGCTCCAGATACGGTAACTTGACCTGATCCAGTCTGCATAATATCCATGCTAGCACCTACTGGCCAAGCTAGAGTGGAGTTGGCTGGAATGGTGAAGGTAGTCGCACTGCCGGAGTTCATCTCAACTACGGAATCTTGGTGAGGTAGGGCGTCCAGCGTGTAGCTAGCCGTCTTCTCTGTGAAGGTTGTGAGGGATACAACGCCTGAGGACGTCTGAATAGTGCCGTCTGGGAACACAAGGTTGGTGACGTCTAGGGTTGTGATAGTCGCGTCTACTAGGGTTGGATCCGCCGCTAATGATATCTGAGTTCCAGATACCTCTAGGTTTGTTCCAGCTGTAACGGATCCTGCACCAGAGAACTGTGTGAACTCTAGGTCGTCTGTTCCGACTGTTACAACGTCACCAGAGGTTTTTACCCATCCAGTGTTGTCGTATAGGGTTCCTCCTAGTACGAATACGAAGTCTCCACCGCTCATCTCTAGTGGCTCATCGAAGTCGAGTGCACGTGATGCTGCGCCAGAAGCTGCAGTTACGTAGATACCGTTTTCGCTTGCATCTGTCTGCGCTTTTACGAGAACCCTGTCACCTGTAGCTAGAGTTACTCCGTCGATTACGGTGCTGTCTACTAAACCAGTAGATAGATCTACGTTAGCTGTTGTAGCAGCTTGGGCAGCTTCGTGAATGTGAAGCCCCTGGGAGATTGAGTCTGCATACTGCTTTGTAACTACACCAAGAGCCTGTGTAGGATCTGCAGCAAGAAGTAGAGGTCCAGTCAATGTTCCACCAGCAAGGTTTAGTTTTGCGTCGAGAGCGGTCTGAGCTGCACTAGAAATAGGCTTTGCTAGATCTGCAGTGTTGTCTACGCTACCGAGGCTGACCATTGCAGCAGTTACACCAGAAACAGTTCCAGTAAACGTCGGGCTAGCAGTTGGCGCCTTAGTGTCAATCTGAACTTGAACATCTGAGGTTGTAGTAGATAGGTATCCAATTTCGGCTGCTGATACGCCGTCGATGCTGGTGGATGAGGGGAGTACAACAGTACCAATAAATGTTGGACTATCTAGTGGTGCATAAGTTGATGCGGCAGATGCAGAAGCTAGTTTTGCATCCATCTGTGTTTGGATACCAGAGGTAGTGCCATTTAGGTGGCCAAGCTCTACTGCACTAACACTTCCAATTGACGTGGTAGCTGGCAGTTCTACTGTTCCACTAAAAGTTGGCCCATCTATGTCGGCCTTCTCGTCAATAGTTCCTTGCATTATCGAAGCTGCAGATGTAGTTTGGTACGCTGCAAGGTCTTCTGTGAGCACTAGAAGAGAAGTATCCGCAATTCCGTGGACAGCTGTAGTGTCGGCATTGTGCTCGGTTACGGCAGTTGAGATGTCGGAAGTTACAGCTAGAAGAGAAGTATCCGCAATTCCGTGGACAGCTGTAGTGTCGGCATTGTGGGTAGTTAGATCAACTGTAACTAATAGGTCAGAGGTATCTGCAATTCCGTGGACATCAATTGTTTTGGACTCGTGGTCGCCCAACGCGTCGTTAACTTCTGCCAGCTGAGAGCTGATGACAAGATCTGTCACATCTGCGATGCCGTGAACATTATCTTCTAGGCCAGCATGCGTATCGACTACAAAATCAGCGTAACTCTTGCCAATCCAAGTAACATCATTGTACTCGGTTATGCCGTCGCCGATGCGGGCGTAATTGGTGTCACTCTCTATATAAATAGTGTTTGCGTAAGTTACGGCGTTGGCTGCTCCCAGGTCAGATGCGGTCCCAATTATGTAAGCTAACTTTGTTGCGATATTGGCTGAGACTGTAGAAGCAAAATCTGCATCATCACCGATAGCTGCAGCTAGCTCATTTAGGGTATCTAAAACTCCAGGAGAACTGTCAACAAGTGCTGCAACGGCACTATCGGTATAGCTGGCAGCATTGCCCTGAGCTATATTTGCTTTTGTTTGAGCTCCCGATTGAGTTTCGAGAAGGGAAGTGTCAGCAATACCGTGAATCCCAGTCTGGTCACTATTGTGATCACCTAGTATGGAGTCAGCATGAGCAATAGCGCTATCCTCAGCCTGAGATATCGTCTCACCTATAGTGGTAATAAAATTTGCATCATCACCGATAGCTGCAGCTAGCTCATTTAGGGTATCTAATGCGTCTGGTGCAAGCCCTACAACTCCAGCTATTGCATCAGCTACATAAGCTTCGCTTACTGCTCCGTAAGCTAGCGATGCCCATGCTGTGACGCCATCACCAATCTTAATTGCCGCGGTATCTACTTCATATCCGAGCTCTCCAGTTGCAAGAGTTGGGTTAGCACTAGTCCACTCGGCTGCGGTACCGCGCCTAAATTGAATTCTGACTGACATTTGTCTTATTCCTTAGTTTGCTTAGAAGCTAGTTGGGCTTCCGCCGTCGTAGTTGATATTGTATACGCTTACCGCGTCTCCGCCATCAACGTTTGTGATGTCGGATGCTACCATTGAGACCCATGCTATGCCGTCGTAGGCGTACATTGACCCAACGTCGGATCGAAAGAAGAGGTCACCCTGATCTGCGTCCACAGGGAACGATGTACCCTGTACGATATTGATCGGGGTTAGGAATTTCTTGCTAGCCATTTGGTGACCTCTTTCTTCTGTCCTATTTTAACTTATTTCTGTGTTAGCCAGTTATTACGACTCGATAGCTGTCAGCAGCAACGGTTGTTGATGACATCCATGAGACTGTGACGGTGTTGGTATCGGTGAGGACTACGTCGGCCTCAACAAGTGCATTGGTCGATAGATCGCGTATTTGAGCAGTTACATCAGATGTTCCCAAGTTGTGAGAAATACTGAAGGTTACAACTCCGGCAGATGGTGTTAGCGAACCATTGTTTACTGCGTACTTAGTGGTTGCGCCCAAGTTAGAGCGAGCACCTGCAGCACTGGTTGCGCCAGTACCACCATTAGTGATTCCAACTGTACCGTTTACGTTTTGAGCATTCCCGGATATGTCTCCAGTAATGTCATCGCCGTCGATGGTAGACAGTGCGCTAAATGCTCCTGTACCATTACCAACTAAGTAGCCGGTTAGGCTAGTTGCGCCGGTACCACCATTTGCAACATCAATGGTAGAGCCATTCCAGACTCCGGTAGTGACGGTCCCAAGAGTAGTAATAGATGTCTGACCAACGTAAGTAGCGGCAATATCAATGCTATCGGCGTTAGCAGTAATGCGGTCTGCGGTGCCAACTACGTCTAGAGTCGAGCCGCTCTTGACTATACCGGTACCAGCAACAATTTGACCAGTCCCGGAGAATTGGGTCCAGACCATGTCGTCAGTGCCGATAGTTAGTGGGTTGTCGGAGGATACAACGAATCCAGAGTCAGAGTTTAAGGCACCCTCTTCAACGAATACGAATGTTCCAGCGTTTAACTCATCTGGCTCATCGGCATCGGTAGCCCTAGTCCACGCGCCACCATCAACTACAACGTAAATACCGTTGGTAGCTGCATTGGCTTGGTCTTTAACAAGAACACGATTGCCATCAACTAGTACTACACCGTCAACTGTTTGTAGCCCAGATAGTGTGATTGCAGAATCAGTAGCAGCACGAACCGAACCCTTGATGTCCAGACCCTGAGCAGCAGACTGAATCTCAGATCGTAGAGTTGATAGGACAACATCATCAGCATCGCCGAAAGCCGTAGTGAGTTGCGATACAACTGCATCGTCGGCATTGCCATAGGCAGTAGTCAGTGCGCTGGTTACAGCGTTGTCACCGTCCGTGATTGCCTGGCTTAGCGTACCACTAAGGGTAGTATTTGCACTAGCTGCAGTGTTGGCGGCATCAGATACAGCTTGAGTTACAGAGGCAACGGTAGCAACATTTGCAGTGTCTACAGCAAACGCACCATCGGTTACGGTAAGGGTGCCGTCAGCAGCAGTAATTGCAGCACGTGCGCGAGCGGTGGTGAAGTACTGGCTAGTACCTTCAGCAATGTCGCTGGTGGTCAGACCGTCAGCATATGAAACAGCATTACTGTAAGCAGTGCCCGCAATTGTGTTGGCGTGGTCTTTTGCATTCTGAAGGGCGGTAGCAGCAGTTCCTGCAGCGTCATAGTTAGGAGCTAGACCGTCAGCGTATGAGACAGCGTTGCTGTAAGCAGTGCCAGCCTGAGAGGCTCCTGTACCTGCAGCGTCATAGTCAGATGCCAAGCTATCAGCATATGTATTAGAAGCAGTACCTGCAGAAGCAGCAGCACCAGCGGCATCGAAGGTGCCAGCAGTGACCGAAATAGCATTACCGGTTACGGTAATGCCAGTTCCAGGTACTAGTGTATCCTGCTTAGCAGCAACCAGACCAGTTACTGTGGCTGCAAAGCTTTCGTCGTCAGCAATAGCTGCGGCTAGCTCATTTAGGGTGTTTAAAAGATCGGGGGCTCCGCCTACTAGCTCCGTAACTGCAGCGTCAGCATAGTTCTGAGCAGCAATTTGGGCGGCAGCAGCTGCACCAGCAACGTCATAGTTGGGGGCTAGACCATCAGCGTAACTCTGAGCAGCGCTCTGGGCAGTTGCAGCAGTTCCTGCAGCGTCATAGTTGGGGGCTAGGCTGTCAGCATAAGCTTCGGCAGTTGCCTCAGCGGCGGCTTGCGCACCGATTGGCTCGTAGACAGTAGCTAGACCATCGATTGCTGTTTGGATTGCATCTTCAAGGTTTCCACCTTGAGCTAGAAGCTGCCACACTGAACCATCGTAGTAACGGAGGGTACTATCTACCGTGTTGTAGTAGATCTGCCCCGATACCGGGGAAGAGGGAGCTGTGGCTAGGTTTTGAATCCTAGCATTTAGAAGCTCATTTTTGTTTAGATCGAGCCCTGTTAAGAACTGTTTTGCCATGGTCGTTTTCCTTAGGAGAGGTTCGCAGTGCCGGTTATGGCTACTGAGAAGGTTATGGTTAGAGCATTCTTGTTAGTGTGTTCAATCGCACCTTCCACCAAACTGTTAGCCGTATCAAATACGTTAACAGTCGGATAGAAGCCTAGATTGTGAGTGAGCGACCACACATTGGATGCGGAGCCCTGTACGTGGTCAAAAGAAACTAAAGGTATGAGAGAAGCTGAATCTACTCCGGCGTAGGCAAGAGCATTCCAAGCAGTTAGCCCATCGCCGATCTTGGTCTTAAGGGTGTCAATCTCAACACCCATCTCTCCGCGAGCAAGCGTCGGATTTGCTGAAGTCCAATCAGCAGCTTCGTCGTTCCTGAGCTGAATTTGAATTGCCATACGTTTATACCCCTAATTACTTACTTTGGTTAAAAACTTGATGTAGCTGATCCTCCAATAATAATACCAGATATATTTTCGGCTGATATTTGAGGAGTCTGGTTCATCCAGCGGGCTGTAGCGGCGTCCCAGGCCAAAACTTGTCCCCCATTTAGGTAGGATAATTCTACATCTACCAGGTTACTCACTGCAGATTCGTCTATAGAGGCGTCTACCCACTCTGTCTCATAGTCTGCAGTGCCCACTTTTTTAAGTACTTGCCCGGCAAGGCCTCCGGCTGGGACTCCAGGACCAACTTCGCCTTGAGGCCCTGTCGGTCCTTGAACCCCAATATCCCCGATGGGGGAGACTAGAATATTTAGTAGATCATTATAGGTCCAAGACCGTGCCGTACCTTCTATATACTCAATAGATAAAGTTCGCCAATCACTGGCTATAACAGATCCAGTCACGTAGAACCTGGAAAATTTTGTAGTATTTGTTGAATCTTGAAAAGTGAGTATGGACTTATACCCGTTTGTGGAACTTACCATTATCTCTAGCAGTCCATGCTGCGTATCAATGGAGGAGTCTACGTGCGAAATGTGGATCTCTGTAGCTGACATAAAAACAGCAGTATTGAATGCAAAGTACCCGGACCCAGGTGATTGCGCTGCATGGATGTTCGAGAACCTATACGCTGCGGATAATCCGCCGGTAGCACCGGTATCACCTTTAGGACCTGAAGCTCCTACAGTACCCTGAGCACCTTGAGGACCAGAAGCTGAGACAGATACTTGACGTGCATACCTACCGGAAGTGACATTGCTTACCGTGTACTGAGCCATTATGAAGCCACGTCCTTCCTGATCCCTAATAGAGTGCGATATCTTAGCAGAGTCTCATCAATTATCGCAGATTCTTGGAAGGTTGATACTTTGGCACTCCCTCAGATCTTAGCTTTAAACCATCGAGACGTAGCGGATACCCAGTACACCTGTGATTGCAATAACTGCAGGCGCGGTTTTTACAGTTAGGTCGGAGTAGGTTGCGAAGTGCTCCTGTGGGAACTGCTCGGCAGCTAAGGCACCTGTACCAATTGTGTTGAATCCCTCTCCTGCAACTGCTCCTGCTACGCCTGTAGCCAACTGGTAGGCAGTTGGGATGGCAGCAATACCTGCTTGGCGCACGTTCATAACTAGCACCTTAGCTGGGACTCCTCCACCGAACGGCTCAAAGGCTCCCACCCTACCTGCGCCGTTAGGAACAGTGGTCGAGAACGTTGTGACTGCAATGCTCTTTAGGTGTGTAATAGCAGATGGAGTGGCCGCCATTGTGTCGATTGCAATGTTAGATTCAAAGAACGCACCCTTAGCTGCACTAGAGCCCATTAGCTGAATAAACTTGCCAGCATCTCCAATAAAGTAAGTCATAGCTCCTTGGCTACCTGCAAAGGCACCCATTATTGCTGGGGAAGATAGTGCAAGCGAGTAGTTCGGAGTGCTACCAACCAGGGCATCTAGGGCCGCGGTGTTGGCACCAACTGCGTTCATTAGAAGCGAGCTTGAACTTGCGGCCTCAAAAGCAGGTCCACCAGCAAGGGCTACAACCGCGGCTGAATTGCCAGCAAAGGCCGCCATGATTGTGGGGTTGTCAACGACTGCAGTGATGCTAGGGGATGTTGCCAAGTAGAGCATTGCAGCTGAGCTGGCAGCCAGAGCCTGAGAAGCACCGCCGTTTGCACTTACGGCAGCCAGTGCTACTGGGCTGTCAATTATAGATGCAAGAGTTGGGAAGATGTTGGGGTCAAGTCCAGCAAGAATTGCAGTGGTTGTTGGCACAACGGAGCCAAAGAAAGGGCTTGCTTTAAAGGCAGCCCAGCCAGCAACTGATGAGTACACAATTGGCATAGCTATTGTGCTTCCTGCAATTGCTGCCATAGCAGCTGGCTTAGGGGTAATTTCTGCCATTGCGATAACGCTGTTTGAGACAACTTGCATTCCGTAAACCGAGTTGGTAAGAATGTTCATTCCTGGAACGCTTTCTGCAATGTGCGACATACCAGTAGCATCGTTGGCGAGGACGGCTACAGAAGGGTTGTGCGCAAAAAGAGCTTGTAAGGCTGTGGCAGAACCAGTCACAGAAAGACGTGCAGAAGGGCTGCTAAAGAGTAGTTCGATTGTAGCGAAGCTACTTGGGTTAACTCCAGCCAGTGTTGCAATGGCGTTCTTGGAATTTACCGCGTAAGCGTCAAGTGTGTAAAAGAGGGAGGTTGAGAAGATGTTCCAAGCCACAGGATTTGCAGTTACTGCAATCAGGGATTCTAGGTTCAGGCTCACTGAAGCCATTGCTGTATCCCTAGCAACAATTGCCTGACAAGCGGTTGAGTTCTCACTGGAGGCTAGTGTAAAGACCGCATCAATAGCCTTGTTGCTAGTGATAAGGGCGTTGACTGTTAGGGCGCTGGCAGCCATTCGCCTGGTTTGGCCACGCATCGAAAGTAGAACTTTGAACTCGGCAAGTCTGCCAGAGTCGCTAAGGTAGCTCTCAAGCTCTGTGCCTGAAACGGTCCCACCCTCAACGCTGTTGAGGAGCCTGATTGCTCTAAGTGCTGGCATAGTCTATTTATCTTCCTGTTGATTGTAAGTAAGCTTCGAACCTGATTGGCTCGTCTTCGTCTAGTTCATCTCGTATAGCTGACTCTACTAAGGCCATAGCCTCGTATAAGTCAAGTGCAATTACACTCAAAAGCCATTGACCACTTGAGGTTGTAAAACATGTCTCGTCATCGTCTGGCTCTGCCTGAGAATCCACAAACATAAATAGCCCAAGCCCCTCAACTACTACTGAGTCATCAACCTCTGGAGTGAGCGCTCTAAGTGACGCACGGTTTTCGTAGTCAAGAGCTGTAAGGGAAGTGGCACTTCTTTGAATTACAAGAGGCTCTCCAGTAAGCATTGATTGACCGTTTACAGTGCTGAAGTTTACGCCAGAAATAAGCAAGTCTTGCTTTAGGAGTAGGGCAGATATCGTCTCTGTGCCACTTGGCTTGTCTGTGTCGGCTGTGTTGTCTACGTTGTTGAGTTCTGTAGTAACAGTGGCTATTACATCTTCAAACTCTCCAACTGCCTCAGCTACTGACTGCTGTTGTAGGGCAACAGCACTAGTAAGTGAATTAGTGGCTGTGGTTAGGTCTGCTACTGCTGCTTCAATTGTCATTAGTTACTTCCGCTAATATAAGAAATAAAGGTTGCTTGTGTGTTAATTATACTGGTAGCAATAGTTACAAGTGGGATCTGAGAAGCATTTTCGGAGACCAAAATGGCGGCAGATATCTCTGACTGAAGACTGTTTTTTGAAAAGTTAACAGAGTCAAGAAGCGCTGTGGTTTGGACCGTTAGATTATTTATAGCATCTTCTGTTGTGGTCATTGCGATTCCCGTCTAAAGTTTGAAAATATTTTTTGATTCTGGATTAAAACTGATGCCTGGTTTATTGTAAACAGCTCATCTACGCTAAGCCCTTGGATTCCTTGGATTCCTTGTATGCCCTGAATACCCTGGACACCTTGAAGCCCTTGACTACCAATTATACCCTGAGCACCAGTAGGGCCAGTTGGACCAGTCACAAAGCTGTCAGCACCAGTTGCACCTGTTAGCCCAATTGGCCCAATAGGACCAACAATCTGACCTGCATCAGTCCAAGTCTCTGCACCATCTGAAACATAAAGATTACCATCGGAGTCAACAATGTACGCATCGTTGCTGGATGCCCCAGTTGGTAGACTTGCAACATCTGCAACAGAACCAACAAAGTGAATGTCAGTTCCTTGAGCTCCAGTTGGTCCTATAGCACCAGTCGGCCCGGTCACAAAGCTGTCAGCACCAGTAGGGCCAGTCGGCCCGGTTACAAAGCTGTCGGCTCCAGTTGGACCAGTAACGGCACTGTCAGCACCAGTAGGGCCAGTCGGCCCGGTTGGGCCAACAACAGTTGAGTCCTCGCCGACTAATCCCTGGACACCTTGATCTCCCTGAGGGCCAGTTGGTCCAATATCTCCCTGAGGGCCAGTTGGTCCAATATCTCCCTGAGGGCCAGTTGGTCCTTCTGTCGCCGAGTTGGTTACAGCGTTCCATGTTGCGCCGGTCCATATCCAAGTGTAGTCACCCGCGGTATGGGTCTCATTTACTTCCGGTGTGTTTGGAAAATCAACTGCCATTATGGAGTCCCTCCGTCAATTTTGTTGAGCGCTTCCCACAGTCCGGTAGATGAGTTGTATGAAGCAAGTGACCCGTCTTCTAGGTCTTCAGTTGGTAGTCCTAGACCGGCTGCGCCTGTGGGGCCCGTAACGGTTGAATCCAAACCCGTTGCACCAGTTTGGCCCTGAATCCCTTGAGGCCCGGTTACACCAATAGGTCCAATGTCTCCAGTTTCGCCAATCGGACCAGTAGGCCCGGTTACGCCTTGAATTCCCTGCTCACCTTGGGGGCCGGTTACTCCCTGAATACCCTGCTCACCTTGAGGCCCAGTTACACCTTGAATTCCCTGCTCACTTTGGACACCCTGAATTCCTTGTAGCCCTTGTGGCCCCGTTGGGCCCTGAACACCTTGGACACCTTGAGGTCCTGTTGGTCCTTGGGGGATGGTAAAATCTATACTTTGGTTTGGAGACGCTCCGGATATTACTACTCCTGCAGAAACACCCGGATCAGCCGTAGTTGTAGTACCAACTGATAGTTCATTATTTGCTCCTGTAGGGCCTAGATCTCCTGTTGGGCCAGTAATGCCTTGAACCCCCTGAATACCCTGCTCACCTTGAGGCCCAGTTACACCTTGAATTCCCTGCGCACCCTGAGGACCAACAATCTGACCTGCATCAGTCCAAGTCTCTGCACCATCTGAAACATAAAGATTACCATCAGCATCAACAATATATGCATCATTGCTACCTGCCCCATTAGGCAAGCTTGCGACATCTGCAACCGAACCGACGAAATTAATATCAGTCCCCTGAGGCCCGGTTGGCCCTA
>Ga0222686_1000538_pt1 | contig 11220 bp, 13 predicted proteins | sample AntAcemetage1159_FD_181400 | JGI IMG/M metagenome (GOLD analysis project Ga0222686, IMG submission 181400) | Saline water microbial communities from Ace Lake, Antarctica - #1159 | ecosystem: Environmental > Aquatic > Non-marine Saline and Alkaline > Saline | place: Antarctica: Ace Lake...
GCACCTATTCCCAAAATCAATCAGGCCGGTGGGGCTGCCCTCCAGACGGGCAAGCCCGTCTTCCGTCCAGCCCCACCGGCCAAGCTGGTTGTCGGTACCGGCCATGGTGGTTGTCGCTCAACACAAGCGCTACCAATACACCGCAATTGATGATGCAACCCGCGTGAGAGCATTGAAAGTCTACGAACGTCACACGCAGGCGAACGCTATCGACTTCGTTGACCACATCATCGAAAAGTTTCCGTTCCGCATTCAGCAGATACGCACCGACAATGGCCACGAGTTTCAAGCCAAGTTCCACTGGCATGTCGAGGATAAGGGCATCCGACACGCTTACATCAAACCGAGTAGCCCTCAGCTCAACGGAAAAGTTGAGCGCTCGCATCGATCTGATCAGTAAGAATTCTATCAATTGCTTTCGTACAACGACGACGTCGATCTGGAGGCGAAGCTTGACGAATGGGAGCGATTTTATAACTTCGCCAGACCGCATGGAGCCTTCAACGGAAAAACGCCTTACGAAGCGCTCCGGGAACGACTAGAAGTCAACAATCAGGTGTCTCGCTCATTGGTCGCCATTACAGAGTTCAACGGCGCGCCACTTTGAAATGAAATCCTGCGGTGTCATCCAAGCCCCTCTAACAAGCCCACAGCTTATGGGCGTCGGGCACCAATGTGAAGTTGTGACATGACCTAGCTTTTTTTATCGCCCGAACCTTTACAGAGCCTTGAACTGAAACCTTTTGGCGGCTGAGCTTCTTCTGGCGGCACATTCCAGCCTCTGAACAGAAGCGTGTTCGCTGCCGCTACACGCTGGAAATCTATATAGGACTCCATGTTGTTGGGGTTCGGGCATCTCCCGAGTGGAACATGCAGCAACAGCAGTCACATCCCTACTTAGCCTTGGCGCCCCCAAATCTTGGGGTTCCAAACCCCACAATCTGGGGCAGTGAATTGGATTCTGCTTGACAGCATAGGGGGCTGGCTATTCAGCATTTGAAAATCAACCATTCCACTCGATTACCAAAGTTCGCCCAGGGCTGCTAATTGGGTGCCAATAGACCCGAAGAATCAAAAGTACATTGGCTGCAGTCGAGTGAACTATGGAGCCCGTGGGATATGCCGAAATCTATTATCGCCTTAAATTTGATTTTGGTCGGCAAAGCCTCCAGTCGACTTGTTGACCTTTACGAGAACGACTTTTGGGCAAGCGACCGTCTGGAAGATGCAGAGGAAGTAAAACGACTGTTCGAGCTCATACGTAGTGTGATGTGGGATCTTGGAGAAATATCCATCAGCGAAAGCTTGTTGAAACTTCAGGACGATCCTCCCAAAGAATTCGAACTTTGCTATTTCGTGCTTGATCAGATTGATGGCGCGCTCACTCGAATGAACCTGCTTTCCGTGGACAGCGCAGACGCTCATTTGCTGAGCAAGGCCGACGCCTTCGGGCCAGACGTATCTAAGGCGTTTCCATCTTCCGCACCGGAGATTTTGGATGCGGGATCATGCATTGCGCTTGGCCAACCAACCGCAGCGGTTTGTCATCTCATGCGCGCCCTCGAACCCGCATTGAACGCCTTAGCAGCTGAGTTTGGCGTTGGCTTTAAAGCTAATTGGAACTCCGCGCTTGACGACATAGAAACAGCCATTCGCAACCGAGAAAACTCCGTGAACCGACCAGGCTGGGATGTTGAGAAGGATTTCTACATCGATGCCGCGACTCACTTCTTTCACGTGAAGAACGCGTGGCGGAACTACACGATGCACTTGCGAAGACGATACAATCGCGAAGAAGCTTTAGAGGTTTACAATGATGTTCGCCGCCTGATGCAGAAGATGGCGACCAAACTGCACGAGTAAGATAGCGTCGCACCTGAATCAGCAGGCGGCTCTAAGCATCGCTTTAAGTCAGCCAATCGTTTCGCACAAAAAGTCTTTTGCGCATTGGAAATAGAAAACCACATTTCGCGCGTTCCAATCCAATTTCCGAAACTGGCGGGGAAGCGTAAGCGTCCGGCTTGGCCGCCCTTGCGGCTTGCTCTGATCCGTTGATGCTGGAGCGTCCGATAGAGGGCGCTGGTGTCCACTATCGTTAGTGGGCACTAGGGTGGGTATATCGATGGCGGGCAAGCGGACACGCCGTTTTTGGGATGATGCAGAGAAGCAGCAGATTGTGGCGCAGACGCGGGTGCCTGGTGTGTCGGTCTCGCAGGTTGCGCGGCGTTACGATGTGAACGCCAACCTGATCTTCAAGTGGCTGCGCGATCCGCGATATGCGGCGACGCAGGATGGGGCGGGTGATTTCCTGCCGGTGACGATCGCAACAGATCCGGATCCTTCGCAGGTCATGATCTCACGCCGTCCGGTTGCGGCTTTGACGGACATGCGTTTTGAGATCACGACGCCTGGGGGCTGCAAGGTGCGCGTCGAAGGCGGCTTTGATGTCAGCCATATCTGTGCGCTCGTCCACGGGCTGGAACGATGATCCCGGTTCCGGCATCGACCAAGGTCTGGCTGGCCGCAGGCGTCACCGATATGCGCAAGGGTTTTGGCGGTCTTTCAGCATTGGCGGAGAAGGTTCTTCAGGAGGATCCTTTCTGCGGCCACCTCTTCGTGTTCCGGGGTCGGCGCGGTGATCTTGTGAAGGTGATTTGGTGGGACGGCCAGGGCGCCTGCCTGTTTGCCAAGCGGCTTGAACGGGGACACTTCGTTTGGCCTTCGGCCAAGGATGGCAAGGTGCATCTCAGCCAAGCGCAACTCGCCATGTTATTGGAAGGCATCGACTGGCGGATCACAAAGCGAACCTGGCGTCCGCTAAAGACGGGGTGAAGCGATTTTCGGGATTCACGGGCGGTTCGAACCGGGGTAGTTTCAGACCATGACGGATGTGGCTGATCTTCCCGATGACGTTGATGCGCTGAAGGCGATGCTGCTGTCGGCGCGGGCAGAACTGCGCGGGCGAGACCTTCTGATCGAGAAGCTGAAGCTCCAGCTGATGACCCAGTTGCGCAGTCGCTTCGGCACATCCTCAGAAGGGATCGAACAACTCCAGCTGATGCTGGAAGACCTGGAGATCACGCGCAGCACAGAGGTTCCTGCTGCCGAGACAGAGCCGGCCGCGATGGACAAGCCGGTCCGCAAGCCACTTCCCGAACACCTACCGCGGCGCGAGCATGTCTTGCCCGCGGGCGAGGCTTGCAATGATTGCGGCGGCAAGCTCAAGACGGTCGGTGAGGACATCACTGAGGAGCTTGAGTATGTTCCCGGGCGCTTCATGGTGAACCGCTATGTGCGCCCCCGCATGGCTTGCACCTGCTGCGACCGGTTCCAACAAGCCTCACTTCCCTCGCGACCGATCGAACGTGGCCGTCCAGGACCGGGACTGCTCGCGCATGTGCTCGTCTCGAAGTATGCTGATCACCTCCCGCTCTATCGCCAGAGCCAGATCTATGCCCGCGAGGGCGTCGAGCTTGAACGTTCGACAATGGCCGACTGGGTGGGCAAGGCGACGGCGCTTCTGGAGCCACTCGCCGATGCGATCGGACGACATGTGCGGGCTGGCGAAGCGATCCATGCCGACGATACGCCGGTGCCGGTTCTCGCGCCCGGCAACGGCAAGACAAGGATGGGGCGCGTCTGGGTCTATGCGCGCGATGAGCGGCCTCATGGATCAGAGGTTCCACCGGCGGCATTCTACAGGTTCTCGATGGATCGCAAGGGCATCCGTCCCGCGGAGCACCTCAAAGGATATACCGGGTTCATGCATGCCGATGGCTATGCCGGGTTCGAAGACCTCTACCGGTCCGGCGACATCACCGAAGTGGCATGTCTCGCCCATGTCCGGCGCAAGTTCTTCGATATCGCCAAGGCGACCGGCTCAGCTGTTGCGAGCGAAGCCGTCAAGCGTATCGCTGATCTCTATGCCGTCGAAGCTGAAGTACGCGGCCAGCCGCCCGATGCCCGCGCTCAAATACGCAAGAAAAAAGCCCGACCAGTGTTCGACAACCTGATCAGTTGGCTGCAATCTGAACTGCCAAAGATCTCCGGCAAGTCAAACTTGGCCAAGGCCATCCGGTATGCGCTGACACGCCTGCCACGGCTCGAAGTCTATCTGTCGAATGGGAACATCGAAATCGACAACAATGCGGCTGAGCGCGGCATGCGGGGCCTCGCCATCGGACGAAAGAACTGGATGTTTGCCGGCTCCGAAGGCGGAGGACACGCCGCTGCCGTCGCCTACACCCTGATCGAGACCGCCAAGCTCAACCATATCGATCCTCAGGCGTGGCTCACTGAGGTCCTGTCCCGGATCGCTGATCACAAAATCAACCGGATCGACGAACTGCTGCCGTGGAACTTCAAAGCCTGATCAGATCAAGGGCGGCTTCGTCGGACGCTTACGTTTGAGCAGTGGACGGGTCAGGTTTTTCTGACGGTTCTTTGCCGCTGTTCGATCCTTTATGAGTGCAGTTCGGGCGACGTGCAACTCCCTGAGATCGCGAATGATTTTCTCTGGCGCTGGGCGTATTGGAGGTTCAATGAGAGCGCCGAAACGAGCCAGCATCGCCGCATCCATCCGGTCGGTCTTGGTCAGTTGGCCGAGCGCCTGACCAAACCGTTTTGCATGCAACGGATTGACCTTGCTGAGTGGCAAGCCGGCTGCGCCCATGGTTTGTTCGAAAGAGCGGTGATAGGCGCCAGTCGCCTCGAACACAACGCGGGCAATATCCCGCCCGTCGACCCATTTGAGCAACGCGCGAAACCCGGCGGTCGTGTTGGCGACCTGGCGATGTGAGCCGTCGGGGTGAATATGAAGGTCGAGTGTGTCTTTCGAAACGTCGACGCCGATGGTGATGTCAGTCATCTTTCCTGCCTCTGCTTGTCATGCGGGCCTTGAAGCCCCTGTATCCGTTCAGGCCGATGGGAAAGACGAGGGCGATCAAACTCTAGCTCGGCCCGTAAAACGACCAAACGGTAGACGACCCGACCCTCGCCGCCGCACTGGGAGCTGTCACTCCCAGCGGCAGAACCAGTCTGTCCCAATCGGCAGAAAAAACCATAAGACAAACGGTAGACCCCTTGCAGGGTAAAACTGGAAGCAAGGAGTTATGGGTTATGTCGGGACGGATACGATATACGGAAGAGTTCAAGCGGGAGGCTGTGGCACAGGTCACGACGCGCGGTCACAGCGTTACATCGGTGGCCAAGCGGATCGGGGTGAGCAGCAAGTCGCTGTATGAGTGGGTGAAGCAGTTTGGCGATGAGCCAGACACCAGCGCGGCGGATGCCTCGGAGATCAAGCGGCTGAAGGCGGAGCTCAAGCGCGTGACTGAGGAGCGTGACATTCTAAAAAAGGCAACGGCGTGACTATCGCGAAGGACCACGGCTGAAGTACGCCTTCATCAAGGATCACCGCGCCGAGTTTTCGGTGCGGGCGATGTGCCGTGTGCTCGGGGTTCATTTCAGTGGCTTCTATGCGTGGCTGAAGGCATCGCTCGGCCCGCAAGCCAGACGCCGTCGTCATCTGACAGGATTGATCAAGCAGTCATGGCTGGAGAGCGGGTGCGTGTATGGCTCCCGCAAAGTCCATCATGATCTGCTCGGTCTGGGCGAGTCCTGCGCCGAGAACACAGTTGCCAGGCTGATGCAGGCTGAGGGCTTGCGCGCGCAGGTGGACTATAAGCGCCGTCCCGGCAAGCATGGCAGAAAACCATCTGTTGTTGCTGCTAACCAGTTGGATCAGGACTTCGATGTGGCGGCCCCCGATCAGATATGGGTCACCGACATCACCTACATCCGTACCCATGAAGGCTGGCTCTATCTGGCTGTCGTGATCGATCTGTATGCGCGCAAAGTTGTCGGCTGGTCGATGCACTCACGCATGCACACATCGCTGGTTCTGAACGCCCTGCTGATGGCGGTCTGGCGTCGCAAGCCGAGTGGCAAAGTCGTGATCCATTCAGATCAGGGGTCGCAGTTTACCAGCCAGGAATGGCGCGACTTCCTGAAGGATCACAATCTGGAAGCCAGCATGAGCCGACGCGGCAACTGCTATGATAATGCCGTCGCCGAAAGCTTCTTCGCCTCCCTCAAGACCGAGCGGATCAGGCGGAAGATCTACAAAACACGACAAGAGGCCCGCCAGGATGTGTTCGATTATATCGAGCTGTTCTACAATCCAAAGCGAAGGCATGCTAAGAACGGGATGCTGTCACCCGCAGAGTTCGAAATGGCAGCAAAATGAAGTCGTCGGGCGTCTACATTCTTAGGGGCACATCAAGCGCCGATAGTGCCAATAGGAAAAACAGCGCAGGGCCTCCTGTCCGTAAGCGCGGGATCAACCTCAACAATGCGAAGCGCCAAGAGTAGGAAAGAGCGGGCAGGTATCTTATGTCTAGTGGATCAACGTGACGCACAAACCGATGATTGAGAGCTAACCCCATGACGCGTGCGCGCGCGCCCGTGCGTATTGGTCAGTTAATACCCTCGGGATCGTTCCGAACAGGATGCGCCATTAGTTGTTTTGAGTCGGATTGGCCCGGGGGCCGGCTTAAAAATGGACCAATGGCGTGAGGTGGGCGAACGAGGGGATGTCCGCTTCATCCCCAAAGGAGACATCCCAAGAGTCCGTTGTGGGGCGAGTTTAGGCCGCTGCGTAAATAGCCGAATTCGATGTCGTCAGCGTTACATCAGCTCCTAGCGCCGGAAGTGGATATGCGAAGTGCAGTTAACGCATCAAAGGCAGACGCACGAGATTTGCCTCTCAGCGGTGGCACTAAATTTTGTCACCGATGTGGACTATCACGGTGCCATCTCCAAAAATGACCGCCTGCAAGTGTTAGCGCTCCGGTTATAGTAAGTTGCGTTTCGTTATCGTGTAAGGGTTCAGCAAAGGCGCCTAGCGACAGCAAAACCAACCCCATTCCCGCAAGACCGACAAAGATCTTATCAGCTCGGCGACGCCATGCTCGTAGGATCACGAACCCTGATATCGGCAGGGCGGCGACCACGAAGGCCTTGTGGACCCATTCAGCCTCGGCCCAAAGCCCTGCGACGGGGAGGAACGCCGCAAGGAAAGGGAGCGCAAGGCAGTGAATGAGGCACAGGCCAGACAAACCAATGGCCGACGCATCAAGCGCCGCCGCCCCGGACATACGCGCACTCATCAGAACGCGACCCGAATGCCTGCCCGGATATTTTGTCCGGGTGCCGGTGCGACGTCTTTCAGGACAGACGTAGCGAACCGAACTTCTTCGTCGGTGATATTGCGCGCTTCGATGAAGAGTTGTGTGCCTTCGCGGCCAAACCCATATTCATCGAGTTTCATCGCAGCACGCAGATCGAGGGTCGTGTAGCCGTTCGTATCAAGTATTCCCTCTCCTGAATCGTTCTGATCGCCAGCAATTGTAAGGGCTGCACCAAGCTCAAACTTGCCCCAATCAGCTTTAGCGTCAGCATTCAAGGTGACAGGCGGGATGTAAGGCACATTCCCACCGCTATCGAGGTCGGCACTTACAAAGTCGATACTCGCACCAAACGTCCAGTCAGCACCAAGCGGTCCGCGATCCAGCAACACTTCGCCATAAATCTCACCTCCGATGAAGCTGGCATCATCTTGCGCGAATACGAAGACCGGAAGACCGTCCGCTTCATCAACCAGAACTCCATCTTCAAGCGTCACGCCGGGTGTCAGGAAAATGAAATCGCTGAACTCGGTGACGAAAAGGTTGATGCCAAAGCTCGTCGTCTCGCCGCGCCAACGCGCGCTGCCTTCAAGGTTGATCCCGCTCTCTTTATCGATGTTCGTATTGCCGACTTCGTATTGCCCGGTCGCAAGGTGCGGCCCATCCGCAAACAGCTCGCTCTCATTTGGCGCGCGCTCTGTATAAGAGGCCTGCGCGCCAAGGAACAAACCTGAATCCCAGTGCCGGTGCACACCTACCGATCCGCTGAACAGATCAAACTCAGCCGATCCATTCGCGACATTATCTAGTTCGACAGAATCAAGGCGAAGGCCGCCTTCAATGCCGACGCCGCTGTCCCATTCGCGTGTCTCGTAAAGGAACACGCCGAGGCTCTTGGTTGAAGTCGGCGTGATGAAAGCTTCATCGCCTACGGCAGAGAAATCCTTGTCGAGATATTGAAGTCCAAAAGCGCCCTCGAAGGCTCCGAACTCATGATCAAGCTCCAGCCGCCCTTCGACGCCTTCTGTTTCGAACAGAGTACCGGGTTCACCGGGTGCTTCGAATTCGGTGTGCGTATAATCCGCAATAGCGACCGTACCGATGATGTCAGTAAAGAAGCCGTTATTGACGCTTATGCCTCCGCGCAAATCGATGCGGGTCTGCTCCAGATCAATGAAGGGATTTTCTTCTTCCTCTTCCTCGGCCTCGCCGCCTTCTTCTTCTTCACCATGCCCATGACCGGCACCCGTCAGTCCGTATTCGGCAGTTTGCTGGCGCACAGCCACGCCGAAGAATGCATTATCCCCGACCCAACTCACACCACCTGAAAGGGTTTGAGTTTCAACAAAGGAATTTGGCTGAGTGCCACGCGCTTCCTCTTCTTCGCTATGGCCTTCGCCCTCCTCTTCTGCTTCCTCAGCTTCTTCCAAAGCACGCAAGGCGGACGATTCAGCAAAGTCTGGAATGTCGTAAGCGTCAAAGTCGCGCTGCGACGCCGACAATGAAAAGACGAGCGGTCCCGCAGTGAACTGACCCCGCGCGCCGATCTCTGTGCCTTCGCTAACGCTATTATATGCAGCAAAGACATCGCCAGATGCCGGGCGCTCAGGAAGCTTTTCTGCAATTAGCCCGTCGATGACATTGACGACTCCGCCAATCGCCTGACCGCCATAAGCAAGGGCCGCAGGGCCGCGTAGAATTTCAATCCGCTCTGCATCAATTCCATCGGCGGTGACTTGGTGATCCGGGGAAGCTGCTGACACATCAATCACGCCAATGCCATTGGTCAGAACCTGCACGCGTTCAGCGCCAAGACCACGAAGGACCGGACGGCTCGCGCCAGCGCCAAAGAACGTAGATGCGACCCCTGGCTGGCGGTCGAGCGTGTCACCGAGAGACGCAGACAGAGATTGTAGAATGTCGCCGCGCTCAATCGCCGTGGCGTTGCCGATCAGCTCGTCTGCACTTCTGTCAGGGCCGGGACCTGTCACAATGATTGGCGCTTCGCGGCGCTCTGTATCCTCTACTTGCTGCGCAAAGGCAGTACCAGACAAGACGATTAGCGATGCGGCGGCGAGAAGTTGCTTTTTCATTGATCCCTCAAAATGTTACGTTATAGTATTCCATAAACAGATGAGATCATGGCTGCAAGTAGGAAGTTGGCGAATTACAGAATGGCTTACACACTGTCACCTACCGAACCAATTCCGGTCGTGCTGATAACTGGCGCGCTTGGAAGCGGCAAGACGTCGCTTCTATCTGCTATTCTGGGAAAACGTACACTTCGAAACTCTGTTGTCTTGATCAATGAGTTTGGCGCGATGGGCTTGGACGGTGACTGCATATCCAGCCACCGCCGTCTTTGACAGGTACGGTTCGCGCAAGTCACTATTAGCCCCAGTGCATGGATTTCTTGAAGCGTTGGGATTCTGAATGGTTGTGTTGGTCTCATGAGAGCAGACAAGCACAGAACTATACGCCTTGGGAGCGGACAAACTGCTTGCTGAGTCAGATGTTGTGCAAAGTTCGTCTCCGTTGCGACAGACTTTCCATTCCAATGCGGGACCATTCGGGGCTCCGGTCACGCTGGATATAAAGTCATTTGACGCGGATGTGCTTTATGGTGCCGCACAACTTCCTAATCGTTGAGTCTATTTGCCGACCAATACATTAGATAGACCGTGCCAAGGTTGATCGGAAACCAAATAAGCTTGCTACCTAAAGCGATCAGAAAAGGCGGAAAGTAAAGAACCGCCAATCCTCCGATAAGCAGATGAACGGGGCCGACTTTGTCGTTTTGTTTGAAAAGGTGCCAACCGAACCAAACGAGGCAGGCAAAAAAGACGAGACGTAGTAGGATGTAGAAGAATCCAGGGAACGGAAGTAGCGCGAGAACAGTCAACCCCAAGCTAGCAACGACAAGCTTGTGTTCGAATGAACGGTCGTAGAAATGTTTAATAAAATCCATCATTCAGACCTTTGACTAGAGACCATATCCCTAAAGAATTAAACCCAAACACACATCTTGCGGAGTTATTGGCATTGTTAGCCAAACTATAGAAGTTGGCCTTCAGATACTTTGCACCTCATCGCCGTAGTGCTTGGCTTCGGTGGTCCAGCCTTGGCGTTAAAATCCAGCGGGATTCAGACCTTGCCACTATCAATCTAGGGGCACGCATTTAAAGGTCAGATTTGAGCTGCCCTGCGATATCTGGGAATCTATTTCTGTATCTGTTATCAGCGCCTGCTTTCCTTGGCGCGCGCAATGCTCATTCGCGGTCTTGATCGCGGTGGAGCTCGCCTTGCCCGCGCCGCCGAAACTAGTGATTGCAGTGGTAGTAATACCATAAGTATCCGGTCCAACTTTGAATACGCCACTAGATGAAGCGCAAGCGGAACACGCGAGGAGTGAAATTCCAACTAAAAGCAAACGCATATAGATTCTCCTGAAAATTGCGCACCACAGGATGGTAGGATCCATCCTGCACAGAGTTCGCAAGGTCCTGCTCACTTGATGAACATATCGTACAAACGGTCTTGGTCATCCTGGCATTCACCCACTCCGGTCCCGCCCATTTCATTGTAACGAAATACGCAACGAATGCGGCTACCGTCAGATGCGGTCAGAATGGCTCGACCATTGCCCGCAGTGCTTGTGCCAAAAAATGTCGAATTGCCGGAAACGGAATTTCCGCCTGACCAAGCAGAGCCAAACGCCGCCCCAACTGTGCCTCCATCGCGTACAAATATCCACTCGCCGGAATAGGCTTTGCCACCGAGATCTACACTTAGTTTGCCGCTGTCACCCATACTTGCGGCGGCCGAACCTTTGCCAATTGGGCCATCGCCTCGCGGTATCAAAGAAACTTGATGAGCGCAGCTTGCCAACGCGGCGGCCGCCAAAAATGGTGCCAATTTCATGCCAACCCCCATAGAGAAACTCACTCAGACATATCCTGAACAGGCACGTTCACTCAACCTAGAAGTTCGCGTCAGGCGGAAAAGCTCATTAATGTCCTACTTTGATGAGTTG
>Ga0222686_1000543_pt1 | contig 11146 bp, 16 predicted proteins | sample AntAcemetage1159_FD_181400 | JGI IMG/M metagenome (GOLD analysis project Ga0222686, IMG submission 181400) | Saline water microbial communities from Ace Lake, Antarctica - #1159 | ecosystem: Environmental > Aquatic > Non-marine Saline and Alkaline > Saline | place: Antarctica: Ace Lake...
GGCACACATGGTACAGGAAATATTTGACCGTGTGGGCATAGACCTAGAACCCAAGAGGGTCAGGAAGAGCTCTGGCAAGTGTGGACCCAACAAACATTACTTCTCACATTTTGACTACGCATACAAGGGCATCAAGATGGCAGGTGCAGAAGGATTAGAATCTGCCCTACGAGCCATAAAGGAAACATACCCAGATGAAGACGGAGGTGAGATCAACCAGGGTCTGTTCATAGGACTGATGAAACAGTACCAGATGGGTGCAGAGGCCAAGAGATTGAAGAGATTGCCCGCAGACTGGATGCTCAAGATGTTACGGGCAGTCAAGCAAGGCATGGGATCAAGTGGAGCATTGATACACGTGGCGGCCAAGAAGCAATGGCAACACGCAAACGGTGTTGGTTGGGACGCACCAGTGGCAATGGGTCACCTGTTGAGGGAAGTATATCTCATAGAAGACGGTGAGTTCGAGCCCAGCTACATGCCCAACGTGACACTCAAAGTGTTTGATGGCGACATAGCACCTGACTCAGAGGCGCAGACTGCCTTGCACAAGTACATAGCGAGAAAAAGTGAAGCGTGATTGCTTCTACAAAGTGACTGTAACAACATGCGTACCAGACTCTATCAACATGTTCGAGGACGAGGAGGTGTACCATTGGGGCTACTTCCCATACAGCATGGTGCTCAAAGATGTTAGACAGTTGTACAAGGACGGAGCAGACGCAGTGGTGCTTGAAATGATAACACAGGAACAGTTTGATAGGAGAATGGAGAAATACAAAGACCAACGGGCATGGGAAGAGTACCAGACCAACGGGATATGGAATGGAGAAGAATGATAGACTATCAAAGCCTCAGTAACCTGCCCGAGATAAATTTCCGGAGCAAGGAACGTCCTGCACTACAGGAACTTGCACGGTACATCGATGAGATGAAGGCAGGCCTATTCGATGACAAGTGGAGCACCGCCACAAAGAAACACATCAAAGGTTCGTTGGCACTGTACATCAGGACCATGCAGAAACAGTTGGCACCCAATGGTGCACACTACCGAGCAGTCGAGGTGGGCAAACAACACCTGGAACACCCCATACCACAGACCAAGATAATAACGGCCTACCTACATGACAGGCTGACCGCGGAACAGGTCCTACAGATGCCACTGTGTGTCATTGATGATGCAGACAAGCACATACTAGAGAACGAATGGCAGACCGTGGCAACATGGGAACACCCTTTCAAGAGATACCAACAGGCAGGTTACACGAGGACGATCAAGAACGTGAGGGGTGAGGTGATCGACTTCTCCACATGGACCTTGCAAGATCATTTTAGAATGTTGGGTGTGGTTGACACTTTTTAAAATTTCTATATAATTAACACAGCACAAACAATCCGTAGGCATCTAGGCAGTTTTCATTTGCTAATCAAATTTGAGACGCTTTACGTCGATGATGATATAGAAGCCCAGGAGTAGGGCGAGGCTGGTTATTTTGCCTATGGATCGTTACAGCTAACTAAAACATTATGCCAAGTGAGAAAACAAAAGAACTTTTAGCGGGATTGGGCAACATAGCCAACAAGACCCGTATCACGGAGGACAAACACACCGTGGTGTCCAACGAGTTTGGGGAGGACGCCAAGGGCAAGCCCATATACATAGACAGACTGTACAGTGACCTCTTTGGAGGCATCAAACTGATACAGAAGAATCACCGGGAATACCCAGGCAAGGTACACAAGAAACGTAGGCTGATATCAAAGAAGTCAACGAACGGCGACAACATCAGTTTCTATTCGGTCTGCTACGTGACAGCAGATAACAGATGGTTTGACAATGTCGGATTGCCCATAGAAGCACCAAAGAATTCGTTAGACGAGGAAGTAAAAGAATCCAATGTGGAAATAGTCAGGATGCCTCCCAGTGAGGAAGAGCTGGAGCAGATCAAACAGCAAAAGCTGGCGCAAGAACAAAGAATCCTACAGAATCTAAAATAATCCAATAAAACCAATGGTTATACCAGGTTGACGTAATACCATTACCATGTATAATAGTGGTAACAAAGGAGATAAAAAGATATGTATAAATGTTCAGCAAAAGCAAGTTTGGTACTGGATCAAATGAGATCAAGATGCCAAGAAGACACGCAGACAAACAACAAATGGCACGGTAAGTCAGGAAACTACATGTACATCATGGGCAGAGAGAATGCTGATGGTAAGGCCACAGGTGTGGTACACAAGATAGCGGATGACGGATCACACAAGTTGTGTGGATCATTCAAGATCATGTCAGATGGTATCATCACTAGGTTCACAGGTATGTCAAAGGCAGACTGGAACAATGCGATGAGAAATGCAGAAGCAGAGTACAAAGTGAAGTACGAAGCGGAGAAAACTGCCACACAAGAACCAGCACCTACAAAAGTTGCTGTATAAATTTACGATGCAGAGGACGTGGGCTCGAGTTCCCCCAGCGCCAGAGATAGGCCAATTCTTAAAAATCTCGGCCCACACGCATCTTAAAGATTAAACTATGACAAGAAGAACCCTCGCAAAGATACAGGATCTATTAGTGAAGGCCAAGTATGGCCTGCTGTTCCTGACAGTGATAGCAACCATATTGGGTGCGGCGTTCTTCTCGGGCACGTTCTACCCCAACACATGGACAGTGGACAAGATAGAAGACGAGATACACAAGAAGGAACTGAACCAGGTTACTTTATTAGGGTTGAAGGAGCCAGAATTTGAATACAAGGATAAAACTTCCTTCATAGAAGCCACACTCAAGTGCGTGGAATACCTAAACTACACCACAGACAGATTGAGTAGGGTACCCACCAGCATGATAATAGCAATGGCGGGAATAGAGAGTGGTTGGGGCACCAGCAGGTTCGCACAGGAAGGCAACGCACTGTTCGGTGTGAGGACATGGGATGACAACACACTACAGATGAAGGCCAAAGGAAACCCAGACGCGGAGTGGGGTGTGAAGAAGTACAAGACCAAATGTGAATCAGTCAAGGACATGATAGCCATAATAAACAGGCATCGTGCGTACAAGGAATTCAGAGAAGAAAGAGAAGATCAGATAGATGACGGCAAGTGGGACTACCGTAGACTGATGGTGAGAATGAGTGCATGGAGCACCAATCCTGATTACCACGAGATCGTGCTACAGGCCATAGTTGACAGCAAACTGCCTTAACAGTATAATAACACATGGGATTCATACAGATGAAACTGCCAAAACGCATCCAAGTCAAGTTGGCAGACACCAAAAGAAAGAGAGCGGCACAGGCCAAGCACAGAGAATGGCTAGAGGCAAACGGACTTGATGACAAGACATTGAGGAGAAGTGCAAGGGATTTCAAGGGCTACGACATACCTGACTACACGCCAGACCCAAACCAACCCAAGTGCGGTGACAAGATACCCGTGGGCACAGGCAAACAGCCACAGATGCAGTACTCCGGAGAACGTAGACTGCTTGGTATAGGCATGATGCACAAATCAAACCTTGTACCCATATGGGATAAAGAAGGTGCAGAAGAAATATCCAAAATGCGTAGGAACTGATGAAGATCAGGTATTACAAGAAGATCGATGGTTGGAGATGGATAGGTTTCTTGCTGGCAATGGTCAGTGCATTCACATTGAGCGGTGGTAACCCTGAAGTACAATGGCTTGGATGGGCAGTGGCACTGATATCATGTAGCATATGGATATGGATGGGCATAAAGGACAAGGACACACCAAGGGCATTGATGGAACTGATGTACCTACTGCTGGCGATCAGGGGTGTATTCAATTGGATATCATAACAAAAAGATCAATAAAATCAACACTTCTAGCAAGACCAACTCCAGTTGACGTATCTGGAAATTGTGCTATAATTGTTACATGATTAGACTAATAATAATATTTGCAATCTTCCTAGCGGTGTATCCGATGATAGGAGAAGGGTGGGCACAGTTCAGCAATGACTTCAATGTTGCTGGTGTATCTGACTTCATATCAGAGACTATTGCAAAATTTAAACAATAAGGAAAACAATGAGAAACATAAGCAAAATATTCCTTGTACTGGTTGCAGGCCTATTGGTTGCACAGTGTTCGACATACAAGATCAAAGGTGATATGTCCAAGAACGGTGTTGTGAACAAGACCCCCAAGTGGTACGTGGACTACAATCACGAGACCATGTTCAAGTATCAAGAGGCGGCCACTGCCGTATCTCCTGACATGGAACTGGCCGTCAAGAAAGCGACATTACTTGCCAAGGCCAAACTTGTGGACAGGATCAACGGTGAGATGAACAACAGGACCACCATCAACAAGAATGAAGCTGGAACCAACGAGACACTGACAGTGACTTCAGGTTCGCAGGACATCATTGTGAACGTGATCGAGTCAACCCTGGCCAGAGGCTATGAGGTGACCAAGCAAGAAATAATGATGACCACTAACAAATCGTACAGGGTCTATGTGATGATAGAAGTTTCCAAGAAAGAAGTGGAAGCCATCATTGAGGAGATCAACAAGCAGAAGGTTGCCATGATAGACGTGGACAGCATCAACGATGCGGCCAACGAAGTGCTGAAGAACTAGGACAACATGAAACACATTTTTAAAATCATTGCCCTGGTCGTGATATCACTGATCGTTGGATTGATAATAGTGGTATCCAAAGCACAAGCGGGTGGACCGTGGAGTGACCAGTACTGCGACGTCGAGATAACAAAGATCAAGGTCGTGAACGAACAAGGTGAAGTCATAGAAAACCTAACAGAAGAGAAGTTGGTGTGCAATGACGGAGCAAGTGACTTCCTTGAAGGAATGGGCATAGCGGATTCGTGTGAGATGTACACCTGGGACATGCCGGTCGGTGAAGTATTAATAACCCAAAGGCAAATTGCCTGCAAGAAAATGGATGGAACTGGATATGAAATTGTTCAAGGTTATCACAGTATTGATTAGCCTACTGCTGTCAAGCACGGCAATGGCGGGAAACACGACACCAGGAGACGCAAAGGGACAGATAGGAGACATGCCCGCACCCAAGTGGTTGGGAGATGATCTCAAGTACAGCATGCCTGCTTTCCTGTTCAGACGCACACAGTTCCTGAGATTCAGCCTGAAGAGAACAGAGAAGAAGATGCACGAATCAGCGGTGTTCTTCGCCCTTACAAGCACACAGAACGGCAAGATAGTCAGTTGGTACAGCAAGGAGCGTCTGGCCGCGGGCAAGGTGCGTGTTATACACTCATATCCAATCTCGGGCGGATACTGCCGTACGTACCAAGCATACATCAAGGTGAACGGCAAGGAACGACACACCACCAACAACGCCTGCAAATACATAGGCACACCCAGTTGGTCTTTCTACAAATAATAAGCCGCTGTAGACATAAATAATCGTATAAATAAGTTTATACAAGGAATTTAAACAATGGCAACAGTTGAACCAAAATCATTATACGCGGTATCTCCAGCAGAACCGGAAAACGCATACTTCACGGTAGCAATAGACACATCAGGATACCTAGACACAGAAACAGTCAACGGTGGAAGAGTATCACCATGTGTGGCCAATGACTTCGCGACCAAGCCAACTACACTGGCACAGTCATTGCTGGTTTCAAGAGGTGCACTAAGATTCAAGATGATAATGGAAAACCTGGCATTGAGAACAAACTTCAGGATCCACAACATAGTTACAACTTACAGTTCAGACGCAGGTGACTCACCAATCACGGCGCTGGCATTTGGTCTTGTTTACGAGAACAGGAATCTAGTAGCCAACACAGGCACAAGTGACCTAGGTGACTCTACAGCGATCAACTCAAGACAACTGTTCATCAAGGACAGGATAGCAGACGCACTCAACACAACAAGAACAGAGAAGATGAGTGTTTACGATCCAACAACTGGAAACAGCAACATCGCAGACATCGAAGTTACAGCAGGTCCAGTACTTGCAGTGTCAAAAGGTGAGATACTAGAAGGCATCACGGTATCGGAAGTCACAGGATTCGCTCCACAGACTGCGAACCAGTTGGTAACTGACAACGCTCTAAGCTACGGCTCCGACGACTCTCAATAATCAATAATATCCTTACAAAAAGTCAGTAAGAAAGTTCTGACCTGGATCTACTTTACCAAACAAATCAATAGCATAAAAACTGGCATTGTGTTATAGTAAATACACTTTATAAATGTTTATAGCCATTCTGACACTACTATCAGCACTGTCCATATCAGGAGTTGCGATCTTCTACTCCGTTATTGGACTTGCGACCATATTCCCAGGTGCTTTCGTGCCTGTTGTGATCATGGGCGGGGTGCTTGAAGTCGGCAAGCTGATCACGGCCTCATGGCTATACCGTAACTGGCGATTCACACCTTTCATGCTGAGGACGTACCTGACAACGGCAGTCATAATACTGAGTTTGATAACAAGCATGGGTATCTTTGGTTTCCTATCCAAGGCACACCTGGAACAGAACTTGGCATCGGACACATTGATACAACGTATACAGATCCTAGAAGATAAGATAGACAGCGAGAAGAACTCCATAGTTAGACAGAACGCAGTCATAGACAGGCTGGAGAATTCCATAGACAGGACCAGCGGAACTGCTGATGGCGACATAGAAGTGCAACAGAGCATCATAGCAGACGCCAACCAGAATCTGAAAACACTACTTACGGTCGAGACCAACACGGTCAGAGACCTGAACGACAGATTGAAAGTGCTGGACAAGAACGTCAGCGACATACTGACTTCAAACAAATCATTCTTCAACGAGGAGAAGGCGGCCTCAGATCTAAAAGCAAGTCAGAAAGCGGAACGTGAACTGATAGCGGTCAACATCAAGGAAGCACAGGACAGGATAGCGGAACTGAAAGAGGATCACAAGGCAGAGACAGCAGAAGCGAAGACTGTGATAGCAAACATGAGGGTGGGTTCTCAGGACAACAAGGGCACTTACACCGCGGACATAGACACAGCGGAACAGAAAATATTTGACGCACAGGGCAGGATAGACACATTCATAGTCGAGAAGCAACCACTGGAGAAGGAGATGCTGACGCTGGAAGCGGAGATCGGACCTGTCAAGTACATCGCCGCACTGGCAGTGGACTGGGGAGTGACAGACAAGGTGGAGACCAGCAAAGCAGTCAGATGGGTGATCCTGATGCTGATAGTTGTGTTTGATCCACTCGCGGTACTGCTGTTAATAGCGGCCAACCAATCATTGATGAGGAGATTCCCACCAGAGAAACCCAAGCCACAGACCATAGTGGACCTGGAGAAACCGGATGACGAGGACATCACCCTGAAATGGAACGAGATGATGGACAAATCCAACGCCGCGGAGAACATGGAGAAGGCCACTGCACAGTTGCAGGAATGGAAGGACAAGCTGGAAGCATTCAACAACAAGGTGCCACAGCCCAACGCAGAGGCACCAGTGGAGATCATACAACAGGACGACGGAAGTGTGACACACGTTGGAGAACTAAAAGGTCAAAAAAAAACTGAGCAGGAAGAAATAGCAGTAGATAAAGAACTACAACAGATGAGATTCGATCGTTACGACATACAGAACGAGACAAACATAATAAAGGCGGCAAGCAACGCCAATGACGGGTTTGACCCAGACGAACATGAATACGACACAGTGGAAGTCAACAAGCCGGAACCGAGGGACTTCTTGGAAGAAACACAGAAAGAACAGGCTGAATTGAACGAGTCAATGAAACAGAGCAAACAACAAACACAAGAACGTAAAGAACCCACTATCTCTGAACAGATAGAGGAAGTGATGGAGCCTGAGAGAACGAGACCAGACTTCACAGAGGTCATAGAACTAGAGGCGAAGATAGAAGAACCAAAGGATGTGGTCAAGAACGCTAAACCTCTAGTGATGAGATCAATCAAGCCACAGGAGCCAACGCCCCCAAAGCCGGATCCCAAGGATCTGACAGATGAACAACGTAACAAGATGCTTGACCAATTCCACAACCAGAATGGAACGTTCGAGGACATCAGTGATGGAGAATTAAAGATGGAGAGAGATCAGAGCAACAGGGCACAGTACCTGGCAGACGTGTCATTGACCAAGGAACAGGCGGAAGTACAGGCACCCATAACAGAATCAAGGATGGCGTTCTTCCAGGACATCATCGACGACATACAGCGTGGTGACACGACATTCGAAAACGTGCCAGAAGAGAACAGGAACATCATAGCACAGATAATGGATCCGGAGATGCCCAACCCACAGATCATAACGAAAGGTTCAGCACTGAAGTCAGAGGGCGAGGACGGTGTGGAGAAGACCACAGCGGAAGGACTGAAAGAGAAGTTCATGATACAACCAGACCTCGAGGACAGGCCCATGACTGATGAGGAACTGGACAAGTTGTTGGAAGGGTTCGAAGGCGGAGGCAAACAGATCACTGGCAAGAAACGTATGATCATCAAGAACGGCCAGAGGATATTCGTGCCCGTGGAAGATAAAGAAGAATACGTGCAGAACGAAGAACAAAGTGATGAAACGTTATGGAACAAGACCAAGGAGTTGGACATAGACGAACCTGAAAAGAATGAAATTATATTACCGGACTTATCAAACACAGTCGATGAGCAAGACAGCATACCAGAGATAGCGGAATCAGTCAGTATAGAGCAGAGTATACCTAAAGAAAAATTTGACACCTATAAGAAAAGGATTACCAGTGAGGAAAACTACCACCAGAGAATTGAAGCAAGGATAAACGACCTGATAACTAAATTAGACAGCAAAGAAATCAAACTTTCGGACTTGTCCAATGAGGATCAACAAGTTATAATAGACATATTGAATCAAAATGACTGACGAGACTAAAAAACAAGGCAACAAAGAACAGCCAACAGAGATCTCCGTGACAGGAGAAAAACTGGACCTTCGTAAGAAGATGGGAACCATAACAATGGTCACCCCGCCAAGTTTCTTCCAGAACCAAAATAAGAGCTTCTGTCTGATCAACCTCAGCAAGAAGGACAAGGACAACTTCGCAGACCAGATCAACAAGTACTTCCCCAAGGAGGACCTAACTATCTACCTATGGGATGACAACAACTTCTCAGCACTGGATCCTTTTGGAACAGACGATCCGGAATACGAGAAGTACCTAGAGAACTGGTCACCCAACAAAAAGGGCAGGGACTACACATGGTTGTTGAATGCCTGCAGGGCATCTACCACGGTCATACTGAACATGGACTACAGTTCTAACCAGATGAAGGTATGGTCAGGATATATTTTGACCATGGCCAAGACATGGTTCCTGAACTCAAACGCAGATGACTCATCAGCTTTTGGTGTGCTGAACAGGAACAAGATCAACAACATGGGTGAACTTTTCCCTAAAATTAAAAAACTCAAAGATAACAAGTAGTGTCAGAAGAGACATTGATATGTTCGTTCTGTAGCAAGAGCCGTAAGGACGTCACGAAGATGATCGTGGGCGCCAAGAAGACATCCATCTGCAACGAGTGTGTGAAACTTTGTGTAGAGATCCTAGACGAAGACATCGTAAAGGCACGTAAGGAGAAACTGTACGCAGGTGACAAGCAGATACTGAACCCAGTAGCGATCAAGGAACACCTGGACCAATACGTGATAGGCCAGGACGCCGCGAAGACCGTGTTGAGTGTTGCGGTATCTAATCACTACAAAAGAATAACACAACCGCCAATAGACTTCGACCTAGACAAATCAAATGTGATGGTGCTGGGTGCCACAGGTGCAGGTAAGACACTTATGGCGAAAACAATAGCAAAATATCTAGACGTACCATTCGCGATTGCTGATGCAACCACACTGACTGAATCAGGATACGTGGGAGATGATGTTGAGAACGTGGTGCAGAAACTGTATGCCAACTCAGAGGGTGACATAGAGAAGACACAGAAGGGAATAATATTCATAGACGAGATAGACAAGATATGTCGTAAGGGCGAGAACACCTCACTGACCAGAGACGTGTCAGGAGAGGGCGTGCAACAGGGTCTACTCAAAATAGTGGAAGGCACAGAATGTAGGGTTCCACCACATGGCGGACGTAAGCACCCGGACCAACAGACCATAACCATAGACACCACCAACATCTTGTTCATAGTGGGAGGGGCATTCACGGAACTGGAGAAACAGATAAGAAGCAAGAAAGCATCGAGTGGCATGGGATTTGGAACCAAACTCCAAGAGCAGGACGAGAAGAACTACCTGTCGGAAGTGCAACCAGAGGACCTGATCAAGTACGGGCTGATACCAGAGTTTGTTGGTAGGTTCTCCATGATAACAAACATAGATCCCTTAGACGAGTCACAGCTGATCCGAATACTGACAGAACCCCGGAACGCCATACTGAAACAGACACACTACCTGTTTGGCCTGGACAACATAGACATTGAGTTTACCAAAGATGCCAAGCAGAGCATAGCCCGGAAGGCCAAAGCACTGGGCACCAACGCCAGGGGGCTGAAAAACGTAGTAGACACGGTGGTTCTGCCATACCAGTTTGACGCAGAGGAGATGAGGAACCGGGGAGTCAGCAAGATACAGATAACTAATGATGTGGTTGACAAGGGAGCAGATCCTGTGTTAGTATTTAAAAAAGCAAACGGAACAACAAAAAAACAAAACTAGGTAAACGATAAAAACAAATGGAATATCAAAAAAACAAAACGGACAGCAAACCAAGATTCAAGAAGACAGAGAGACCGTTTGGTTTCAGAGGATACTACGTGGAAGTACGTCCAGGCGAGGACGCCATCAGGGCATACCGTAAGATCAAGAGAGACATCAAGGAAGACAACTTCATAGAACAGATCAAGAACAGCAACACCTACAGGAAGCCCTCAGAGATCAGGGTGGAGAAGAACAAGGAACGTAGGAAAGTACTAAGGAAATTACAACGTGAACGTAATGACAACGTGTTCATGGGCCGTTCAAACCGTAGATAATAATTTTACCAAACACACTCGTAATTTGACGTATAGTGCATATATGTTATAATAAATAAACTTGAAGATTGCTTTAGATAGGATCTTCATTATTACTAACTCGCTTAAACTTAAAAGGAGGAAAGCACAT
>Ga0222686_1000545_pt1 | contig 11124 bp, 4 predicted proteins | sample AntAcemetage1159_FD_181400 | JGI IMG/M metagenome (GOLD analysis project Ga0222686, IMG submission 181400) | Saline water microbial communities from Ace Lake, Antarctica - #1159 | ecosystem: Environmental > Aquatic > Non-marine Saline and Alkaline > Saline | place: Antarctica: Ace Lake...
ACATCATTGTACATTCCAGACCCAGATTTTTCTAGTGCAGCTGCCGCATAGTACGCTGGGAAATCACCATTGGGAGATGGATTTGGTCCAACGCCAAAGTGCCCTGGTGTCAGTGAATCGATTACCCAGGATTTTGAACCTGGACCGTCACTGCCTCCAGTTAGCAAGTCAAAAATAGGATTGTCCAGCAGTCCAGGATCATCGTTTTCGATCACTATATCTTGCACAGAAGAGGTGCTTCCACCTTGATTGAATATGGTCAGTGTTACGGTATAAATTCCCGCGGCTGGATATACTCCTACGGCAGTTATCCCTTCAGCAAAACTACCGTTTCCAAGATCCCAAAATGCCTGAATATTTTGATTCGAGGCTCTGAATTCAAGTATGTTGTCGGTTTGCGTTGAAGGTGTGTAGGTAAAATTTGCATCTGCCGCTACGGGTGGATCAGCCAATTCAGGTTCATCTTCTTTGCAAGAACTGAAAAGAGCCATGAGGGCGAAAACCATCAGAAAGGGCTTCAAGATATGTATGTGCTTATTGCTTTTCATGAGATTTCTGTTCTTTTCGATTAGTACTGATTGTTTTGCTGCCAGTTGCCACCTGCCAAATCAATTTCGAGCTGCGGAATTGGAAATAATTCGTGCTTACCTGTTACGAAACCATCTATCTCATCAGCTGCGCGCTCGGTTCTTACCAAATCAAAGAATCGATGACCCTCACCTGAAAGTTCATAGATGCGTTCTTGAAGAATGTCATCAGTAAGCTGGTTACCTCCTGAAGTGATTTCGGGCATACTTACGCGATCTCGAACTTGCTTCAAATAACCCAAAGCTAGCCCTTCATTGCCAGTTCGGCTATGCGCTTCCGCAGCCATGAGTAGCACATCCGCATAGCGAATCACTTTGTAGTCTAATGGGCTTGTCAAATCAGTGTCGGGCAGGCCAAGTTCATTCGAGCGCTTGATGTATTTATTGTTGTAATAACCAGTATGGCCGCCACCACCTATGGCGTACTCAATCTCGTTTGGGTTTTCTTGCTCGGCAATAAATGCGTCGATGTCAAGAATGGATAGATTTCTTCTTGGATCGACTTCGTCAAATGCATCATACAGTTTCTGCGTGGGCAGGTTGTAGCTATTTCCATCTCCATATACAGGTCCGTCGTACTGTCGAATACCCTGAAAACCAGGAGCGGCGTTTCCTTCCAAGCAAATCAAGCAGTCGTAACCGCCCCCTTCTTGCCCAGAATATTGAATGGTGAATACTTCTTCGTTGTTCGTTTGTGTTGCGACAAACCAAAGGTCTTGGTATTCATTCAGCAGCGTATAGCCACCTTCCATGATTAGCTGATCCAGCACTAAAGCAGCTTGTTCGTATTCCCTCTGGTAGAGGTGTACTTTACCAAGTAAACCCAGCGCTGCGCCTTTATCGGCTCTACCGAGTTGAGATGCACCATAATTTAAAACACCAATGGCAGCATTTAAGTCAGCTTCTATCTGAGCATAAACCTCTGAAGCCGATGCACGTTCGATCTCAGTTGCCTCAACGGTTCCTATTCTTTCGTCAATGATAAGAGGAACGCCACCGAAAGTCTTTACCAATTCGAAGTAGTAAAATGCACGAAGGAATCGGGCTTCTGCTAAAATGATATCCTTACCAGAAAAGTTAATGCGGTCTGCATTTTCCAAGATGAAGTTGGCTCTAGTGATCCCAGCGTAATTCCAGCGGAATACGCTGCGTAGTTCATTGTTGACTGCATTGTGTTGCATTTCATCAATCTCGTGCAAGCCTTGCGAGTCAAACACACTTTCTCCTCCTGCTATGGAATGATCAGATGCGATATCGCCAATCCAATAGGAAGTAAATGACCCTTGGAGCAAATCATAAGCACCGATCAAGGCGAGGTTATAATCACTCGGAGAATTGAAATAGTTATCTGCGTCTTGCGTAAACTCAGGATCTACGTCTAGGTAATCTTCACAACTCCACAGTGAAATGGAAAGAAGAAATGCTAGACCGAGTACTCTTAAAAATCGTTTTGTCATGGGATTAAAATTGAATGTTAAATCCACCCATTATTGTCGTGGCTTGTGGATAAAAGCCGTAGTCAACTCCTGCAGACAAAGGTCCGCCGAAAGAACCGATATCAGGATCGAATCCCGAGTAACCGGTTAAAGTCCAAAGGTTATTGGCGCTAACATACACGCGCAAATAGCTCACATTGATTTTTTCCAACAGTTTTCGTGGCAATGTGTACCCAACTTGAAGATTTCGTAACCGAAGGAAAGATCCGTCTTCTACATAGAAATCACTAAACTCAGTATTTCTTGTAGAACCAGTGGTTACACTAGGTATTTCATTTGATGTGCCTTGCCCTGCCCATCTTTCGAGGTTGTATCCCAGTTGATTCGCATAAGGCTGCGAGCGTTCGAAGTTTCTGATGATTTCTTGTCCGATGGCTGCATAGAAGTTAGCGCTGATGTCAAAACCTTTGTATCGACCATTTAGGTTTAAACCAAAGGTGAAGTCAGGAATGGGTGAGCCCAAATCTGTTCTGTCGCTATCGTCACCAAAAGTGATCTTTCCATCTCCGTTTTGATCTACAAAGCGTAAATCACCTGGCTTGGCGCCTGCTTGAACCACCGCAGCATTGTCAATTTCTGCTTGGGTTTGAAAAATGCCATCCGTTTCGTATCCGATGAAGTAACCAATGGGGAAACCTTCTTCAAATCTAGTTGCCACCGTACCGCCGACACCGAATCCTGCGCCGGGGATGAACTGAACTCCGTCGGGAACTTCCAACACCTCATTTTTAATGTACGTACCGTTCAAGGATGCCGAGAAGATGAAATTATTCACTGGCTTCGTTGTATAGCCAAGTTCAAGTTCAAAACCTTGGTTTCTCACATCACCTGCATTTACAAATGGAGGGAAACCACCAGGGCCATAAGTTCCCAATAATCCTGATACATCAGGTTGGAAAAGCAAATCTTGGGTGTTTTTGATAAAGTAATTTGTTGAGACCGTGAAGTCATCGAAGAGGTAAAGGTCAAGTCCTATATTGAATTGGTTTGTGGTTTCCCACTTCAAATCTGGGTTGGAAGCTCTACCGATAGCGACCCCTGTCTGAATGACATTATCGAGGACGTAATTCCCTTCACCATCCAGCAAAGCACGGAAGGCAAAGTTGGGAATTTGGTCGTTTCCAGATACTCCATAGCTCACGCGTAGCTTAGCAAAATCGATCACTCTGGAATTAAAGAACTTCTCTTCGCTAATGATCCAAGCAGCTGAAACTGTTGGGAAGATTCCCCAGCGCTCATTTTCACCGAATTTGCTCGAGCCATCTCTTCTTATAATACCCGAGATCAAGTAGCGGTCGTCATATTTATACTCTCCACGGAAAAATGCTGATAACAATCGCTCTTGGAATTGAAAAGAGCCTGCATTGTTTAAGAATCCTTGCGCTGCTTGGTTAGCACTGATGTCGGCAAACTCTTCCGAATTGTTTGGAATGTTAAAGGCCGTGGCATTTAATCCTTCACCACGTCTACTAAAAGAGGATACACCGAAAGTTCCTTTTACCGAATGCAAGTCGTTAAACGTTCTACCGTAGTTCAAGAAACTCTCGAAGGTGAGATCAACATAGCTGTCTCTGTTTTCTGAGACACCAGCACCACGTTCCAAAAAGGTACTATCGGCAATCTCGACTAGCGAGGGATCGAGGTTTTCATTCAACGCCGTATTGGGCGCTTTACCCGGGCCATACCAAACTAAGGGAGAGAAGGTCTTTCCTTCTACTGCTGCATAGTTAAAGCTAAACCGATTCGTCCATTGAAAGTGCTCACCAAAATCGGCGACGATCTCTTCCTTACCCACAAACTTATTTGCGTTTGCTTGATTGAAAGTGTTTTCCATTTGAGCCAAGGGATTGATAATATCATTTACCAATTCCAAATAGCTGTATGAACCATCTGCCTGTCGAACTGATTCGGTTGGGTAGGCGTTGATCGTATTGTAGAGCACAGAGCCAATACCATTCTCAGCAAGGGTACTCCTCTCTTCATTGGTGTAAAGCAGAACACTATTGAATTGAATGCGATCAGAAATGGCTGTAGAGATGTTTACTCGACCGTTGTATCGCTCAAAATTGGCTTTTTCTCCTCCTACTATTCCTTGTTGGCCAAAGTAAGATCCTCCAATAGAATAGGTGGTTTTTTCTGAGCCACCCGATACGCTTATGTTATAGCTTTGAATCGGTGCTGATTGAAAAACTTCGTCTTGCCAGTTTGTTCCTTCTCCCAAATTTGTCGTTTCAAAGGGTTGGGGCATTCCTCCGTTTGCGAAAGCATTGTTTTTTACGACGGCATATTCTGAAGCGTTCAGCAGGTCTAGTTCGTTAGAAGTGGTTTGGGAGCCAAAGAAGCCACTCACCTCAACTTTCGGTCCTGCGCCTATCTTCCCTTTCTTGGTTTCAATAAGAATTACTCCATTGGCAGCTCTTACTCCATAAATACCTGCGGTAGCATCTTTCAGGACATTAATTGATGCAATATCGTTTGGATTTAAGGCGTTGAGCCCTTCTGAATCGTAGACAATTCCATCTACTAGAATCAGTGGATCGTTGTCTCCGAAAGTTGAAAGACCTCGAATCCTAATGGCTGAGGCGCCTCCGGGCGAGCCGGAGTTGGTATTGATGGTGACCCCAGCAACTTGACCTTGCAAAGCGGCATCCATACGCGGTATGTTTAGTTTCGTGAGCTCCTCGCCATCAACGGTAGAGATCGCCCCCGTTAGTTCTTTCTTTTTAACGGAGCCGTAACCTACGACGACTACTTGGTCGAGTAGTTCTGCATCTTCCACTAGGAAAACAGTCATGGTGTTTTGATTTCCTGCGGCTAGCGTTTGCGACCTATACCCTAGAAAGGAGAATACGAGCGAATCGCTGCTTTGGGCTATAAGCGAAAAGTTACCGTCGATATCTGTCGCAGTTCCATTGCTGGTTCCTTTAATGACGACGTTGACACCTGGCAGGGTTTCTTTGGTTCCACTATCCATCACTTTTCCCGAGACGTCTTGGGCCTTTAAATGGTGTACACCAAACAGTGTTGGAATAATACCGATAAGGAGACTCTTTGATAATAAATGTTTGAGCTGCATGAACATAAATTTGGTGGCGCTAAATCTATGTTAAGCAAGATGCACTTGGCAAGGGTATTTGGTTCAAAATGCCATGGTAAAATAACCATGGCTTCAGTCGTGTTTAGTTGATTTTTTTGGACTTACTCTGATTTTCAGCATATTCGGATGGAGTTACGCCATATTGTTTTACGAAACATTTCCTAAAATATTGTAAATCTGTGAAGCCCACTTGGTAGGTGGTTTCGGAGATGCTTAAACTTCCGAGGCGCAATATTTGAGCAGCTTTTTTGAGACGGTAGGTCCTGATAAACTCATTTGTAGATGTACCCGTAACACCTTTCATTTTGCGGTAAAGTTGTGCTTTACTCATGTTCAATGCATCGCTGAGGTCTTTTACTTGAAAGTCGGTATTGGACATATTTGCGTCAATGATGTCGAGTGCTTGTTCGATAAAGCGCGCTTCCAAACTTTTACTTCTGACTATTTTGGGTTCGGCGTCCAATGTGACTTCATGCAGTAAGTGTTGTTTGTAAGTGCGCATGGAGCGAAGCGTATTTTGAATGCGCATCATTAAAAGGGAAGGATCAAAAGGTTTCGTGACATGCTGTGTGGCTCCAAGTTCCAGGGATTTTGATTCGCTTTCGGGTGTTGCCTTTGATGTTAAAATGATAACTGGAATATGACTAGTGCGCTGGTCCTCTTTGAGTTTTTCAATCAAGGTATAACCGTCCATTCCAGGCATTATCACGTCAGATACAATCAAGTCAGGAATACTCTCTCTTGCATTCTCAAAAGCTTCAGTTCCGTTGGTGCACTCCAGCAATTGGTAGTTTTCCTTGAGCAAGTCCGAAAGATAATTTCTTATTTCATCGTGGTCTTCGGCTATCAGAATCAATGGTTTGTCTGAGTTAGCAACGTCCATCGGCATCTCGTTTTTTGCTGAATCCTTCAATAGAGCTTCATCGAATGAAGCGCTTAAAGGAACCGCAGGATGCCTCGTTGCTTGGAGAGATTTCTTTTCGAAATGGCTTGATCCCGCAAGAAGTACGACTTCAAACTTTGACCCTTTGTCATCCTTGCTCGTCACGAATATCTGACCTTGGTGAAGCTCTACTATTTCTTTGGCCAAAGCCAAGCCTATGCCGGTTCCCCCGCGCTGATCGCCTTCTTGGACTTGGTAAAAACGTTCAAAAATGAATTGCTGATCCTTTTCGGGTATTCCTTTTCCCGAATCTTTAATAGTGATGTGGAAATTGTCTTTTTTCACTTGAACCGAAAGCGTAACCTTGCCAAAGCGGGGAGTGAACTTGATGGCATTTGATAAGAGGTTTATGATAACCTGTTCCATTTTTAGTCGATCAAAATAGGCATCAATCGGTTTTTCAGGCAGGTCCATTTTCAGATCCACATATGAGCGATCAGCGTAACCCGAAAAAGAAAGTCCTACACCTTTGACAAATTCTACTAAATCATGCTCTTGAACAGATAGTTGAAGGATGCCACTTTCAATTTTAGACAGATCCATTATCTGGTTGATCATGTTGATCAATCGTTTTGAATTTTTGAGCATTAGTTCAAGTTGCTCTTTTATTTTCTCGTTTAGAGGCTCCTTCATTATAGATTGAAGCGGTGAGATGATCAGCGTAAGAGGAGTGCGGAATTCATGTGAGATGTCAGTAAAGAATTTTAGACGGACCTGACTCAATTTTCGAATCTGATCGAGCTGTAAGTGTTCCAATATCAATTCACTTTTCAGTTGTTCATTTTTAATGATGCTGCGGCGCGCCCAAACCAGGAAGGTGATAACCAGCATGGAATATAGGAAGTAGGCCCAACTAGTCAGATACCAAGGGGGCGAAATGATCACATCAATGCTGGCAACATCGGGGCTCCACAGACCGTCATTGTTGCTGGCTTTTACCTCAAACGTATAAGATCCTGCGGGTACGTTGGTGTAATAAATTTCTCGCGGATTAGAAGTGAATCTCCAGCTCTGGTCGTAATTGGTCAGCCGAAATGCGTACTGATTTTTTTGGGATTCACTGAAATTTAATGCGGATGCCTCAAATTTGAAGTCGTTCTCATTGTGTTCCAGTTTTAATTTCGTTTGAAGCAAAATATTTGATTCTCCATTGCGCAATGAAAGAGGTCCTTCGTCCTTTTCAATCAGATTGAACCCCGAAATGTAGACGGCTGGTTTATTTGGGTTGGATTTAATGGAAGTAGGATCAAAGCGATTGAAACCTGAAATCCCGCCGAAAAAAAGCATGCCTTTATTGGTGTGTAGAGAGGCAGATAAATTGAAACGGGCAGACTGAAGGCCATCGGCAATTCCGAAGTTTATGATATTTCCAGATTCAGGTTGAAAGCTGCTGAGGCCATTGTTTGTGCTAATCCAAAGCGTTGAGTCGACCCATTCCATTGCGTATATGAAGTTTCCTGCCAATCCGTCATTGGCAGAGATAAGTCTCTTTAGGCCCTCTTCGGCTGACCACTCGGCTAATCCTGCTCCTTCGGTGCCCACCCAAAGGCGACCTCGATCATCCTCGATTAAATCTGTAATGAAATTACTTGGGATATCGCTGTTGGTGGTTTCATAGCTATCTAACTCTGTGATTTTTCCTTCTTCATCCAACGAAAAGCAGATGAGACCATCACTATCGCTACCCAGCCAAATCCTCCCTTGACTATCTTCAAGGATACTTCTAGCGAGTTTAGTGGGTATATAGTGGTCCTCTTTTTCCATCGACGAATAATGTGTGAATGTCAGAGATTCTGGATCAAGACAATCTAAGCCCATTCCAAAACAGCTCAACCAAATTCTCCCCTTTTGGTCTTCGCAGATGGCTATTATATCGTTATTCGCTGGGCCATTTGAGCTATCGGAGTGAAAGGTGAAGTGCTCGAAATTAGCCGACCCTTTTCGGAGCAAATTGAGTCCACCGTTCCAATTCCCAGACCATAGACGGCCTTTTGAATCAGCCAGTACATCGATTACATAATTATTGGAGAGACTGCTCGGATCGGTCGGATCATTTGTGTAATGGGTGATATGATCGGATTCTGGATCGAGATAATTGAGCCCCCCACCTTCAGTCCCAATCCAAGTTCCACCAGCATCATCTTCAGCAAATGAGCTAATAAAATTACTGTTTAGCGAATGCAGATTAGAATTGCTGCGAAATGGGGGAGGGAATTTTTTCTCATGGGGGTCTAACTTACACAAGCCTTTATGAAAGGTTCCCAACCAGAGAATGCCTGCGTCATCCATGAAAAGCGACCAGATGGAGTTGGAGCACAAACTCGTTTCGTCGTTGGCATCGTTTACGAATTGGCTTACTTGTGAATCTTGTAAATTGAGTAGAAAAAGCCCGTTATTCTCAGTTCCTAACCACATGCTACCCTCTTTGTCTCCTTCCATGCTCAAGATTCGGAGGTCTCTTAGACTCTTTTCGATGATCTGAATTTCAGAAATCGGATTTGTAAATTGGTATTCTCCTTGGATTCGCTTTATTTCTCTGACACCCTCATCGGTTCCTACCATGAAACGCCCAGACGGCAGCAATTCGAAACAGCGAATGGTGTTGCGACTTAGGCCCTCGACGTTGTCTTTGTGAAAACGAGTGAAGTGTTTGGTTTTTTCGTTGAGGAGATTTAATCCTTTGTCCCAGGTTCCTACCCATATTTGACCATCGGCATCAGCACCGACCGATCTTACATTATTTGAAGATAGGCTGGAAACATCCTTCGGATCATGCGAATAGTGACTGAAACAAGAATCTATCGGATCATAAGTGTACAGACCAGTGGTTGTCCCTATCCAAACACGGTTTTCGTCATCTTCGAAAAGAGTATTGATCCAGATGGCCTCCATAGTGCAATTCGGGCCTTTTGTTTCTATTCGTTTTAGGTCGTTTGTTTTGTAATCAAACTTGAAGACGCCACGGCCGTTTGTTCCTACCCAGATATCTCCCGTTTTGTCTGCCAATAGGTCATTCACAACTCCGAGTGAACCTAGTTTATTTCCATTATCATCAATCTCATCAAATTCTAAACCATCATAACGTTCTAATCCATAACGAGATCCTAGCCAGATGAACCCGAACGTATCTTTTACAATTGCTGAAACGGCATTTTGAGGCGCGCCTTGCGAACTATGGTGAAAAAGTCGTTCCTCAGATTGTGCTTTCAGGCTGTTGAAAACGACAAAGAAGAAGAACAGAAGAGGGAGGACCTTGAAGGATATTGGTAAATTCATGGTGAAGAAGTATTCTCAAGATAATACATCTTTTTCGCATGGCAAGCGAAAGTGTTCTTCCTTGGGCTAGGTAAATGAATCACAGATTTTTAGAGGGTTTTTTCCTGAGTTCAGTCAGAATTGATGTCTGATTGTAGGCGAAGCTTGAAGCTAACAAGTTTTTCACTCTGTCAGAGAATGACTTATAAAAGTTATAATCTACTCAGAATATTATGTTTTGATGTGCTCACATCAACTCCGAGGCAAAATCGAATAGTGGTGGGCAACAGGAATGAACTAAGTTGACGTTTCATTTACAATGATATCACAGAGAAGAAAGAAAAGTCAAAGACCGAAGTCAAGAGGGCTCAAAGAAGATCAAAAGCGATCAGCGCAACCAGGTATTCTGCATGGCTAAAGTGGCCAATCCAGCCAAAAGAAAGAGGAGCATGATGGCAACTGCTGTTACGCGTTTCTCAAATGCCCAGGTTTCTATCAGTGGAATGTCTGCGGTAAATTTATCGAGACCCAACATTAGTTTAGAAGGGCCATCTACCTTTTCAGTTACATATCCGTTTTCAATCAAAAGGGTTCGCGCCTTTAAGGCATCGTTCTGACCGACTTGTAGTTCAGTGATCTCGTAGAAATGAAGCCTGGCGAAGTTGTAGCTTCTACCCGTTTCTTCTTTTATAAAACAATGAATACCTCTAGATTCTAAAAAGGCTCTGGCAATGTAAGCTTCGGTCATAGGGCCGAACATTCCAACGGTTATTGGCTTGCCGTTTAAAGGGGTGCTCATGAAACAGAAGCCTAATCCATTTTCACAAAAGGAATCGACTCGAATGATTTGTCGTTTCTGTAAGTAGCCACGTAAGATCCCGCTGCTAATTGGTTGAGTGAAATGATGGTCTTATTGCCAGTTGCATTTTGGGAAAGCACTTTGACTCCCATTACAGAGAAGACTTCAATCAAGGCTGAATGATCGCCTGCTGCTGTTTCTACGATTAGGGTTTCTTGTGCTGGGTTGGGATAGAGCTTTAGGTCCACTCTCTTGACATCATTGGTAGAAGTAGGAGAGCCCTCCTGGTAAACACGAATATAGTCCAACACCATATCACTTTCTTCAAAAAGAGCACTCACGTTTTCTTCGATGGCAATATTCAAAAGGAGATATTGATCCTCCGTGTAAGGCCATGTATCGGCATTTTGGAAATTGGGTGAGTAAGTGTAATAGTTATTTCCGTCTAGGTAGAATTTGATCGCATCAGGTGTCCATTCCATTTCGTAATTATGGAATTCTTCAGATACATCTTCATCCAAGATTGTACCATAGTTTTCCGTAGCACCTGATGAAGAAGGTGTGTGAAGCGCTGCCGAAATAACGTTCTGGTTGTAGCCCCAGTGCTCCATTATATCAATCTCACCGCATGCTGGCCATCCTGTTGTCCCAAATTCACCCGCCCAATAACCGCCACTCTCCGTAATGTTCTTACCCAACATCCAGATGGCTGGCCATGTGCCACCGCCAATTGGCATCTTTGCTCGAGCTACCACACGACCGTAAGTAAAGGCGAACTTTGAATTCAACCTAGCCGATGTGTATTGTTTCGTAATTCCTTGATCAGAGTATGTTTCATTTTTAGCAACAAGGTGCATGAAACCATCCTCAACGTAAGAGTTTTCTTCTCGATCAGTGTAGTGCTGTTGTTCGTTGTTAAACCAGCCCCAACCATTTGGAAGCTGAGT
>Ga0222686_1000550_pt1 | contig 11030 bp, 9 predicted proteins | sample AntAcemetage1159_FD_181400 | JGI IMG/M metagenome (GOLD analysis project Ga0222686, IMG submission 181400) | Saline water microbial communities from Ace Lake, Antarctica - #1159 | ecosystem: Environmental > Aquatic > Non-marine Saline and Alkaline > Saline | place: Antarctica: Ace Lake...
ACGACAAGTCATATAGTATTTTTCAACAGAGGTCTGGTCTTTGTTTAGCACTAAATCATCTATTATTACCAGATGATTCACACTCTTATCATAATCCTCTAATTTAGGGAGATTATGGAGTCCTTCTTTTATTACAATTTGGTCGCTTAAATGTTCTAAATACCGATAAAGTGGTTCATCTTTGTCTTTCACCACCAGTGTGATTGAAGCGAATGAACCTTTACCTTCGCAGAAACGCTCTATCAAATTACAAGTCCAATTACTTTTACCTCCTCCCGATGCTCCGACACAGACTGCTCGAACGGGCAGATTAAATAAATGGGTCTTACCGTAATTAGGGTTCTCTGTGTTGTCTAACAATTCTTTTGGTATTATTTCATAAAAGTTCTTGACTTCGTTATTCATTTTAGAAGACCTTGTATTTGTCATTTATATAGTAATGATATATTTTAAATCTACAGTATGATATAATACCCTAAAATAGAATCTTTCTTAACTTTTAGGGATAATAATTTAAAAATAAATATCTTGCTATATTATATAATGGAGTTTCTACCACCTATTACTCACCTCGACAGAAATAAGATACTTTCCCCGATCACATCTACCACTTCATATATTATTGATAGTTTCGTTGTTAATGTATGTTTGTATGAACTGGGGAAATCAGCAACCCTTCGTATCGATTGTTATTGCGAAAACCACCTTTTTAAAGTTAAAACCCATAAATTAGAGGGAGATGCCTTCGACGGATGGGGTAATGATGACGATTATATTACAGACTATGTTAATATTAATCTGTATGAGATTTTAGAAATACCCCGTCCGTCTATTGATATGGGTGTTGAGGAATCAAAGGATTAATAAATGTTTAGAGAATATCTTAACAATAAAAAATATATTGTTAATATATAATATGAGTATTGGAGTTGAATATCCACCGCCTATAATTACAAATGAAGCAGTAGCAGATGTTGAGTTTAATGCTCTTGATTATAAAGACGATACAGCAACTTTAACACAAATACAATCAGACGCCAGATATGTAAATATTAATGGCGACGAAACAGTAAATAATACTAAAACTTTCACAGGAACTTTAGCGTCTAATATCATTACAAATAGTGGGAGCATTACAAGCACTGGCAATATTACAGCAGGTAAGTTAGGGCAAACAGACGGCAGTGTTGCTATTGGTAGAGGAGCGGGACAGACAAATCAAGGAAATAATGCGACCGCAGTGGGTGATGGTGCTGGTGGTTCAAATCAGTCCGCATCATCAACAGCAATCGGTGCTGGTTCTTATTTTACAGGAGTTATTCCAACTATTCCAGCAGGTGCTATTTTGTTAAACGGGTCTGGAACATCGTTTCCTAATTACACAGATAATAATTATACTTCGCCAGGAACGGTTGATAGTCAAACTGGTGGGTTATATGTGAGAAATATAAGAGTTTTAAGTAGTTCATACCAACCTACAAGTGGTAATTTTTATCAGTTATATTGGAGTCAAGATAGTGGTGAGATATATGCTATTCCATAAATACCCCATTTAGAGATTTATAATGACAATAAAATATATTGTTATTATATAATATGAGTATTGGAGTTGAATATCCACCGCCTATAATTACAAATGAAGCAGTAGCAGATGTAGAGTTTAATACACTTGATTACAAAGAAGACACAGCGACTTTGACGCAAACACAAGCAGACGCCAGATATGTAAATATTAATGGCGATCAATCAGTAAATAATACAAAAACTTTCACAGGAACTTTAGCATCTAATGTTATTACAAATAGCGGAAGCATTACAAGCACTGGAGCGGTTGAAGGCAGTTCTATCACAGACGGAATAGCAAACCTTTCTTTAGGTGCTTTAACTGATATTACCACAATTACCGCATCTGGAGCAATTGGAGGAGGTGCTATTACGGGAACATCTTTATCAGCAGGAAGTGGAGCAATTTCAACAACTGGAACAATTGGAGGAGGTGCTATTACGGGGACTTCTTTATCAGCAGGAAGTGGAGCAATTTCAACAACTGGGGCAATTGGAGGAGGTGCTATTACGGGAACATCTTTATCAGCAGGTAGTGGAGCAATTGATGGAGGTGTTATTACTGGAACATCTTTATCAGCGGGAAGTGGAGCAATTTCAACAACTGGAGCAATTGGAGGAGGTGCTATTACGGGGACATCTTTATCAGCGGGTAGTGGAGCAATTGATGGAGGTGTTATTACTGGAACATCTTTATCAGCAGGAAGTGGAGCAATTTCAACAACTGGAACAATTGGAGGAGGTGCTATTACGGGAACATCTTTATCAGCGGGTGGTGGAGCAATTTCAACAACTGGAACAATTGGAGGAGGTGCTATTACGGGAACAAGTATTACAGCATCTACAGGCGATGTTGTAGCAACAAATGGAGCATTTAAAGGAAATATTGAGGTTTCACCCGCTCAAACGGCAGTAATTAAAAATGTAGAGTTTCATACCTATTCTCCCGTAGGCACAGGGTTCGCTTTGTATAATACAAATTACGCATCGGGAGCGAGTAATCCAGCACTTTATCAGGATTCTGGAGGAGGCACACAAATAGCATCTGCTACGAGAACCAATTTTAAAATAGGAACAGAAAGCAGTATTTCCTTGAGAACCGCAGGGGAGATTAGAACCGAAAATACCCCCACATCATCATTTGTCAGTATAAAATCAGACGGCACTATTGATGCTACTGGTTCGGTTGATGGTGGCGATTTTACTTCTTCAACGGGTAAATATATTTCATCAATAACCAATTTAGCAGTTGGTAATTTAGGAGCAATAAGTCAGACAGTGTCGGATATAGCGATTGGTAGTGAAACTACAGGAAACTCACAAGTAGGAAATCAAAATATAGCGATTGGAACGAGGAGTGGTATTTCACAAACCGCAGCGAACAATATAGCAATTGGAACAGACGCAGGTTTAATTCAATCTACTCAAAATGTTGCGATTGGAGTTAATGCGGGAAAGAACCAGACAGGGACACAATCGGTTGCGATTGGTTCATCTGCTGGATTAACTCTTCAGGCAAACGCTAATGTCGCAATTGGCGTTCAATCGGGACAAAGTCAGTCAGGCGATCAAAATGTCGCACTTGGTATAAACGCAGGAATATCTCAATCTACATTTAATGTCGCAATTGGAAGCGATAGTGTAGGTGAAGAACAAGGTGATTCGGCAATCGCAATCGGTCGGGCAGCGGGAAAAGGGACTGGTGTAGCGAGTCAAGGCAATTCGGCAATAGCAATCGGTAATAACTGTGCTACATCTACTCAAGGTGGTTCGGCAATCGCAATCGGTATTTTGGCGGGGGAGACAAATCAAGGTGGTGTAGGAATTGCGATTGGTGCTCAGGCAGGACTAATAAATCAAGGTGGTTCGGCGGTCGCCATAGGGCAAATCGCAGGAGCGACTAATCAAGGGACATTTACTGTCGCTATAGGTGATTTAACAGGACAGGCAAGTCAAAATCAATACGCAACCGCCGTAGGTTCTCTCGCAGGAAATGATACACAAGGTTCGGCAGCGACTGCGATTGGTAGGGAGGCGGGGCAAACTCGACAAGGACAGTATGGGACTGCCGTAGGCGTAGGAGCGGGATATAGCGATCAAGCAACTTACACTGTCGCCGTTGGAGTTAATGCGGGGCGAGTGACTCAAGGTATAGGTTCGGTATGTCTTGGTAATGGAGCGGGACAAAATACGGCGGGTGATTATTCTGTATTAATTGGCAGTGGAGCGGGTAATATCGCCACATCAAGCAATACAGTGGCGATAGGAGCGGGAGCAGGTGGTCTGGGGACAACAACCGACTGTGTTATTCTAAACGGTGCTGGTAGTAATTTCCCAGCATCTGGAACAACTGTGGCAGGGTTTTATATTCAACCTATGCGAGGTCTTCCTCTGGGTCTTGGTGTTGGTGTTATGAAATACGATACATCTACAAAAGAGGTTGTTTATTCAACAAACTAATTCATTATATAAAAATATTCTCTTATATATAATGAGTAGTTCAAGTGAGGAGGTCAGTTCAAAAACCCATTTAAGTTGGTATGACGATATTGAAAGTTTATTGAATGATATTCGCACCAATTCAATCATTTTAGAGAAAGTCCATCGTAAAAATTATTTCCATTACAAATCGTTTCTCAAATATTTCCGCATTCCAAGTATTGTATTTAATGGAATAAACAGTGTGCTTTCTGTATCGATGAGTAATTATGTTTCGCAAGACATTACGAGTGCGACTACTTGTTGTATTTCTCTCTTTATAGCAATCATCAGTAGTATAGAAATATATTTATCCATACAGACAAATATGGAAAACTCTTATACCGCATCAAAAGAACACTATAATTTAGCAATAGAGATATATAAGGTTTTACAAATGGAGAGAATACATCGCAATATCAACGGTAAAGGTTTCCTTGAGAGTTGCTTTAACAAATACCAGAAGTTGGTTGAAAATAGCAATTTGTCTAATACTAAAAATATAGATAAGTTAGTTCCATTACAAAATAGTTTCAGTTTAAGTTCATCATCAAGTGAAAACTCAAACGAGGAAGGAGTGATATTGTTAAAAACACCGACCTCTGTGGGCGGACATATGTTTGAAATGGGAGAAGAAGATTAATAAATATATACACCTATGTATATGCTTATTTCTATTGAAGAAGTTAATGATAAAAATAAGAGGTTTATAGCAACATTTAAAGACGGCACAACAACGAGGTTCGGGCAAATTGATGGGGACACTTTTTTAGACCATAATGATAATACCAAGAGAGAAAATTATGTTAAACGCCATATACGAGATTTAAGAACGAAAGACCCTAAACGGGCAGGGTTTCTTTCTATGTTTATTCTCTGGAATAAACCAACCCTTATAGAGAGTGTGAATGATTATATGGAACGATATAAAACAAATAAATGGGATATGCCGAGATAAACAACTATATTATATTTAGAGATAATTGGAGATAAATATAATCTGCTCTATATATATAACGATGCTTACCGATCAAGATATTAGAGAAATTGCCCCGAGAATGAAAGTCCCACTGGAACGCATCTGCTTTAAAGATGAACTCAAAGAACAACCTATAAAGTATAACAGAACCTATATAATTAACCTACAGAATGAATTGAGTGATAGTGGTGATAGAAATGACGGCACACACTGGGTTGCTTTACAAGTCCAAAAATGTAAGAACGGAACGATACGCCCTATGTATCTGGATTCATATGGTGTCGCACCGCCCACCCAAATTACCGATTTTGTAGGGCAATATGTCCCATATAACACTGCGGATTTACAAAGTCTGGTAGAAAGCGTATGCGGTTATTACTGTCTTGCTTGGTCGCATTACATAAATGCTTATGATGACAGAACCCGAGATATTTATACCGACACTGAGGATTTCATTTCTCACTTTGATGACCTTAATAAATCTATGGATTACAAGAAGAATGAGTTTGTTTTAAAACTATTTTTCCAGAGTGATAATCCAGAACTCAACAAAGACATTAATATTGGACTGGAAGGGGGCGACATCGACCGCATCACAGAAGGAAATAAAGATAGAATTGAAATCTCCCAACCCTTGTCTTTGAATATTTAATCGATTATATAAAAAATTGATTCATTTTTATCTAAAGTATTTAGGAGAACAAAACATTAGATAATTGCTAAAAATTAACTTTAATTATTCATTATAGTTAATTACAAGAACAATAGATTTAGATAATCATAAAAAATTGATTTTAATAATCAATTAAAATATAAGTATATAATATACCCAATATGACAGATTCAGTAATCAATCCTACCCCACTACCCATTATTTCCACAGAGGAAATGGTTTCCAATACGATGTATAACACTTACTGGGCAAGACAAAACAGCGATGTATATATGGCGATTAAAGAACAGTCAGAGGATATGGCGGACGAATATTTAAAAATTATTAAAAAAGAATACAAACCAACAAACAACTCATCAAGAACAGAAATATCAACAGGAAACACTCATTTATATATTGCCGAGATGGAAACACTCAGTATATATGTTGAAGATATATATAATAGGGTTGTTAAAGACTCATTATTCCAAAAAGTGAATAAAATGATGTCGCTTAAACTTACCAAAAAAAATGAGAATCGCCCTTCATTACACACAATATTACAGCACTATATACCCTCATATGTTTATAGAACTTTTGGAATTATGGGTGGGTTCAATATTACAAAAGGATTAACCCCAGAAATGTTCCAAGAAAACAGACATCGCATTTCACAAATACTTCATTCAGTTAGTGGTTCTTATCAGACCGATTCCTCCGCAATCTCATCGTCTTTATTAGTTTCAGGATTCATACCCCATAAAACGGCAATCATAGACCAGATTGACAACTATAAGAACGGAACAAAGAGAGGGGTATTAAAAGAGAGAATTATTGATGTATTTAAGGGACTCCCTCATTATGTAAGAGTTATGAGAAGAAACTTACCCGACGAAGCAATTAAAGGGATTCTTACCGATTTACCAGCAGATTTAGTTAGACATATCCAGTCATTTGTTCTAACCAAGGATTTAGGTAATGAAAAATGCCGAGATGATTATAGAAGACTAAAAAAAATCGAGTTAAATGTTCTAATACAAACGGTGGCACTCCAAGGATTTAAACATAGTAGAGAGAAATGCCGAGATAGACTTGGGGTATTATTAAACGCATTCTATGAAATGTTCCCTACAAATGACGAGGCGATTAATATAAAAGTGGTGGAACAAAGAGGTAGAGCGTCAAACCATATTTCGACACTTGACACAATAGACGCACAAACACATTATTTTGTATGTAGAATGTTTAATGCTTTAGACGAGGTTTATCCTAATAAAATAGACCAACTACCCATCATAAGAAGACTTATTCATAATCTATGGAGGAGATCGGATATTCTCATAGACAGCAAAAAACACCGCAAGATTACGGCAGGGTGGGATAACACAATCAAGGAGGAAATATACTGTAATCTGGAGAGGGCATTTTTAGGAACACACATTCCTATAATTTATACCGAGTTTGACTATAATTAACACAAAACCAAATATATAAAATATCATTATACACTATATATAAATGTCGGGAAAGGAGGCATTTAACGAAAAATACAACTTTAAAAAAAATACAACCCATAATAAAAACGAAATCAGCAAATTAACGGATATACCCGTTTTTTTGTTGGACGCTATTTATGATGAAAGTTTAGAGAAAAACAACGATAATTATGCGATGGCGATGGACGCAGTGTATCATTTCATTTTAGACCCAAAGTCGCACCCAGATGTTTTATTTCAAGTATTACAACACTGGAACATTAGTGGAGGTGCTATTGAAGAATCGGGAGAGTATCAACCACTTAAACCGTTTTTCGGTAGAGTTGGTAGTAAGATGCCTATTCGTCAGCAAGTATTAGATGCTATACCCTCTCATAAAACATATGTTGAACCATTTGTCGGTGGAGGTGCTATTTTCTGGGGAAAACCTCCCAGCGAAAAAGATGTTATAAATGACTTGGATTCTTTCCTCATAGAAGGGTATAGATTACTAAAAAAGACGAGTCCTAATCCCGATGATTACCCCTTTCCAAAAACACAAGCAGAAGGTGCTACTTTTGACGAGGCAATCCAAAATATACAGAGGTTCGTTAATACACCACATAAAACGATAGAGGGTAAATTACTCGCCATCTTATACCAGTTAAGCAATACATTCGGTTCCAAGGGGATAGGTAAGATTTACAAGGAATATTCACATAGAACCAAAATCAACAAGGTGGCGAGTTTTATCTCCCGTATTAAAAATACAGTCATTATGGAGGCGGACTATATTAAAGTCATTAAGAAATATGATAGTCCCACAACATTCTTTTTTTTAGACCCACCTTACGAAGAAAGCAAAGGGTTGTATAAAGATGCCATTATTGACTATGATGAGATGAACGAACTGCTTAAAAAAATAAAGGGTAAGTTCCTTCTTACAATCAACGACAGTCCAACCGTCAAGAAAGCATTTAGCGATTTTAAAATAACGCCTATTATTGTAAGAGGCGGAGCACATAATTCATCATCTCATATTGGTGCGGGGAGCAGAAAAGAATTGTTTATTACAAACTACTAATAATGATAATTAAGAAAATTGATTATCATTCACTTAATCTATTTAGGAGATATTTTAATCGACTATATAAAATTGATACGAACTATTAATTATATTTAGGGAGAATAATACATTTATTTAGGCGATTATTAATTATTATATTAATTAGTAAAATTGATTTAAATAAAATCTCTTATAAGTATATACAAGAAGATGAAGTTTCTAACAAACTACACTGTTGATTTAAAAAACCTACCCAAATACGCCAAGTTTAACGGCATATTCAGGGAAGACTTAGACCGCAACCTTTTAGAGTTGTTATTGAAAAGTAATGATTACTCCCTCGAGACCAAAAAATATTTACAAACCGCCATTTTAGGCAAATTACGAAATGATGATACACACATTCACAACACACAATACCGTCAATCATACGGTATAGGACGCTTTTATGGTAATACAATCACTAATTTCCAAAAAAAAATTAAACATACAGTATTCAAACAACTCGATTGGTGCGACGCAGATATGGTAAAAGGACACCCTACACTCATTACCCAATTAGGAATAATCAACGACGATATTGATAAATACTCCACCATTAGTGAATATGTTAAAAATCCAAATAAACAATTTGATGAAATGACCGCTCATTACGGCACAGATTTATTAGAACACCAAAAGAAATGGTTATTCAATTCTATGATTTACGGCGGAGGGCATCAGAGATGGGTTGATGCCTTGACTGACCCCTCAGACAAAGATTTACAAAGGGGGTATATTGCCACACCATTACTAACACAAAAACCCCGCCCATTTGAAGTTCAATTTAAAAAAGAATGCGATATGTTAAAGGAAACCGTATATAATTCTAACCCAGCACTTGTCGAGTTATTGAAAGGCGAAAACAAAAATAAAAAGTATTTCAAGGAAAAGGAAATTAATACGGGAGATGATGACGATGAAAAAGATAAATCCAAACCAGAGGAAACAACCTCTATTCCTTTACATAAAATGAAAAACAAGGTAATCTCCTATTTCTTACAGATTTTGGAAAACGAATGCCTTTATCATTTATACGAATATCTCATAAAAGAAAGCATATTATTACCAAAACACTGCTCGTTAGAGAAAGACGGCATTTGTTTCCCACCTAATAAACAGTTTGATAAAGATGACCTCGCCGACGGTGCGAATAAATATACTTACAAAAAAACTGGATTCCATATCAAGTGGAAAATTAAACCATATGAAGCAGAGAATATTGATACACAACTCATCGACATTAGAAACACATACTGCCCAGATAAGACCGAGAACTCATCACTTTCATTTAATGACGACGATGAGAAATACGAGGCGATGAAGAAGGAGTTTGAATTAACCCATTTCAAGGTAAAAGACAACGACCAGTATATAATCCAAGACCTCGACGGTAGAAATGTAAAGTTTGATAAGGAGCGAGTTATTGTAGCATCTAACAGACACCTTTGTTATGGATATGCGACAAAAAACACAGATATGGGTAAAATTATTGATAAAAGTAATCCATTATCATTTATTGACCGCTGGATACGAGATGAAAATATCCTTATTTATGACGGCATAGGGTTTTATCCACCACCTACACCTATACCCCACAACCATTTCAATCTTTGGACTCCTTTTCCATACCAAGATTTACAAGACGAATATGAAAAAGATGAAGAGGGATTACGCCTTGTTCTCGGTTTTATAAAAATTGTTTGTAATAACGACACAGAAGTATATGACTTTCTTATAAAATGGTTGGCACACTTATTACAGTTTCCCGCCCAGAAAACGGGACATTTCCCCATTCTAATAGCGGACGAAGGCATAGGAAAGGGCACTTTAATGGCGATTATATCGAGAATGGTGGGGGAGGATAAGTATTTTGAAGCGACCAACCCAGAAGAAACAGTATGGGGTAATTTCAACCCGCTTATGTTAAACGCTTATTTTGTATATATCAACGAGTTCGGTAAGAAAAACCAAGTAGAAGCGGACGGTAGAATCAAGGGACTACTCACAGATAAAGCACTTTCCATAAACTGTAAAGGCAAAGACCCTTTTAAGATTGTTTCATATCATCGGTTCTTTGGTTCAACCAATAATGAAGACCCCACTACTGTAAAAGATGGAAACCGCCGTAAATGGATTATCCGATCAAGTGATGAACTGAAAGGCAACAAGTTTGCGTTTAATAAGATGTATGAATTATTAGACAATCCTATCACTATGAGAACATTATTTGATTATCTTATGACGATTAAATGCGACGATTTAATGGGACAAGACCCACCAAAAACAGAATACCAGAAGATTATGGAGGACAGCAACGAGCATATTATTCAACGATTTATAAAATGGGGTGTTGGTGATATTAAGTATCATAATGGCGATATTGATAAGCAAACTGAAGAAACAACCATTATAGAATACAAAGCAAATCACCTATACGACAAGTTCAAGCGGTTTAAAACATTCGAGCATATCCATAATTACGAAACAAGTTGTCCCGCATTAATAAAAAAAATACTCTTATACAAATCATATTTACCAAAGGAACTTATTACATCTAAAAAGGGAAATCGAGGAAATACCACCATCTTAAACTGGACGGCAATAGCGGAACACTTTAAACTAAAAGATGATGATGATGAGGACGATGCGGAGGCAACCACAGATGAAGAAGCATAAATCATTTACAATCTATAATTATATTGATTTTTTAATATAAGTATATCATCGGCGGATGCGGAGTATAAATAGTGGAGGCAGAGTGGAGGCAGATTATCT
>Ga0222686_1000551_pt1 | contig 11028 bp, 4 predicted proteins | sample AntAcemetage1159_FD_181400 | JGI IMG/M metagenome (GOLD analysis project Ga0222686, IMG submission 181400) | Saline water microbial communities from Ace Lake, Antarctica - #1159 | ecosystem: Environmental > Aquatic > Non-marine Saline and Alkaline > Saline | place: Antarctica: Ace Lake...
GGACCCACCCAAAATTCTGGATTATTAGAATCGAAGGTTTCCGCTATGCAGGCTGACTCCGGAACTGCATTCTACGATGCACTAATAAAAACCATTGACCACCTCTCATTAAAAAACAATCAAAAAGCGGCCATCGTTGCTTTAACAGATGGTCTAGACAATGAGTCTCGTTATAACCTAAACGATGTAATTAAAAAGTCTAACGATGCGCTAATCCCAATCTATGTCATAGGTCTTGGGAATGTACAAGACTCTACACTTCAGGTAATTGCAGATAGAACTGATGGGTTATACTATAAAACAGATGATCCACAAAGGCTGGAACAGATCTACCTAAATATCAGTCGGCAGCTCAAGTCAGTCTATAAACTGAAATACAAGTCTGATATCGACGGATTTGCTGAGGATGAACAAGCACTGAGATTCGGATTTCTGAATGATACCTTGACTTTTTCTAATCCTGAGGTGCGAATGACATTGCCTGAGGAAGTAATCCAATATTTACATGAAGCAGAATCAAGAGAGATTTTAATACTTGGTGGAACTGGAGCTGGAATTCTTCTTCTTGGACTTACTTCATTCGCGCTATATCGGAGGAAGAAAAAAAAGCAGTTCAGAATTGTTACCCTGTATCCCAATCCATTCTCTGACAAAATCACAATAGACATTGAAAGTAGCAGCCTGCTTAACAGCGTCAATTTGGAAATCGTGAATTTGAATGGCAACGTCGTTAAAAATGAGCAAGTTACATTGAATGGAAAAAGCGTTGAAACCTCTACTACAGCATTGCCTGCTGGAATATACATGGTTCGCCTAACAAGCCCCGAAGGCCTGAGTGACACGTCTAAAGCGATTAAGAACTAACTATAGATATCCAACTGTTTTACACTTGATGTTACTGTTGATACTGAATCACATTCGATTTGTCTCATGACCGAGGAATCTCTTGCGTTTTCAAAACAGAAGTAAAGAAAAATCACCATGAAGGGAAAAGACACATTCACATTGATCGAGATTTCTGAATTAAGAAGTCTAATAAAGGAAAGAATTAAAGCGGATAGTTCAAGACAAATAGGGATTAGAGGCAAAATGAGAAGAATTGGTTTTTATGGTTCGGCCGACTTTGGAATTACCGATTTAAATCCAAGCGACTTTGAAAGCCTCATTAGTTCAGGTAGAATAAAAATCTCTGGACAAAAAATCACTTCACAAATAATTGTTCCGAAACAAAAAACTCAGACGGCGAGCAAAACAACTGCTATAGAAAAGTCTTCGGCCATTTTCGTTCTATTTGATCCTATCAAACATTCTTCAGATCACATTCCTGATAATTCGGGTAATTATATCGTTTGCCTAAAGCGAGGTTCGAAACTACCCGATATTGGTGTTGACCATGAAACGAAAACGTACCAGAGTCTGAACGCAATTTACACAGGAATTGCAGGAAAAAGCCTCCGAAAAAGAGACTATAGACAACATTTTACAGGAAATAATGCAGGTAGTTCTACTCTTAGAAAATCTCTTGGCTCAATGTTCCGTTATTCAAAAATAGCGCGGGACAAAGACCCAAGCAACGGTAAGACCAAATTCCTCCAGAAAGATGAAATCAAGTTAAGTGAGTGGATGCAGTCGAACCTTGTCCTCTATTTTAAAAGTAATTTAAAACCCCATATCATGGAGGATGAGTTGATTGAAGAACTCAATTCACCCTTGAACTTGAGCAAGAATAAGAACACTATTAATCGAGAATTTAGAACTGAACTATCCAATTTAAGACGCAAATAATAATGCTTCAAAACAGACGCTAATTGCATTAAAAAGCAATCTAGCTGAACTGTTTGTGTTCCCATCCGCTTAAATAGTTGGACTGGCTTCGGCGCCTAAACCAAGAAACAAAATGGACGAGGAATTATTAAAGAACGCACGAGCTAAAACAGGAGGAAGAAGAATCCTTTTCTCCATTCAAAAAGTAGCAATAGTTGAAGATTGGGAATCTTCCTCCAGTTTCCGGAGCAAAAAACATCCTAATTTAGGTTTATTCTGTAAACGTGGTGCGGACTACTCGAGTTCCAACAAACCCAAAAGTAAGCAAAGACACACTTCTAAAATGGTTCGATTTAGTTACAGATGGGTTACTTAGGAGTTCGAATCAAATAATGAAACAGACAAGTTTTTTTGACCAAGGTGGGTAAAGTTATTCCCAGATTGCTCAAAGTATCCTGCAACATTCAAAAAGCACAAAAATGAAAAATCAACAAAGAAACTCAAGACTATTTCGCTAATACTGGCAGGTTCCATTCTGTTGACAAATTGTGCAAGCACGACACTGATTCAATCAAACCCAAGCGGCGCTAAAGTTTACCTTAATGGTGAACCTGTTGGAACAACACCTTATGCTCACAGGGATACAAAAATTGTCGGCACTCCAACAACTGTTAAATTAGAAAAAGAAGGGTACGCACCTGTAAACACATCCTTTTCAAGAGACGAAGAAGCTGATATAGGAGCAATTATAGGTGGCTTTTTAGTTTTAATACCATTCTTGTGGACAATGAAATATAAGCCCTACCACACTTATGATTTAACACCAAGTGCAGGCAACGGAGAACAAATAATTAAACCGCTCCCACAACAAAACCAAGCTAGATCAAAGGCTGAACGACTCAGAGAGTTAAAACAACTTCTAAATGAAGGCATCCTCACGCAAGAAGAGTATGAAAAGGAAAAGAAAAAAATATTAACAGAAGACGAAAAGTAACCCCTGAAGAATAACACATTATTGTATTAAGCTTATTCTCATTTCTTAAACATGGCTTAACTCCAAAAGTTAGAAAAACATCCTGAAGACCACAGAATCCCTCTTGCTACTTAAATAAAAGAAACATCACTTTTACAATCCATCTCGATAGCCAATAACTCATACCCCCCCCTACATCTCAATATTATTCACATTCTCAAAAGGCTCAGGAATATTCCCTGGATCCTCATCAATGATCTGCAAAATATCCCTTGTAATCCCCCTAGCGATATTCGAGATCGGTACATCATTAGGTGAACCCTCAAACGGATTCTCACCAGCCAATCCAATTCGCAACATCGTATTGAAAACCCAAATGACGATTACCGTAAACGGAATGTTCAGCCAAACAAAATACTGACCTATGAGCGGATTGATTTCCGCTATTCCAAGACCCATCTCAGCAAATGCCGGAATGATCGCCATGGGCAACAACCACATAAAGATGTGAACGAAATGATAGCCTATACTCCCATATTGTTTTGGATAAGGGAAGTTTTTAATGCGTTCCGACTTCCCCTGGAGGGCCGTCAATTCATGAAGCATCTGTTGCAAATTCAACAACGAGAAATCCCAAAATTTCTTTTCATCCGTCAACTTTCTTAAATGCTGCGATTGAAGGTTGATAATCGCGTTTGGCTTGTTGTCTTTCGACATCACATAACCAAATTCTTCTTTCGAGAGGTAAGGCCCTATTTCGTCCTCCAGCGTGGTGGCGAATTCAGGGATGTTGTAGGGATACTTCTCATGCTTATGCCTTTCCTCATAGGTAGATTCCCAAGTCTTATTCGAGCGCATGGCATAGCGCAAAGCAGTCAACCAAGCAATGTGTCTGTGGGTGATGGTTTTAAGCGCCTCTGACTCATCCTTCATTGCCTCAGAGTTGAGCATGTAGAAGCTATCCTTTACTGTCATAATAAACGACCTGGAGGTGTTGACCACCCCACCCCAAATTTTCCTGGCCTCCCAGATTCGGTCATAGGCTGCGTTATTCTGAAAACCAACCATAAAGGCTACAGCAGTTCCAATCAGTGTCACGGGCGCCAAGGGAACCTGCAACCATTTTATGCCTAACACCTCATAAAGAACCGTTATGATGGACGACAAAATAAAAAAGAAAATGATCTCTCGCTTCGTCCAGATCAATACACTCTTAAAGGGGAATCTTCTTTGTACGTACATGCGCTGTTTGTTGAATTGGTGGCAATGTATGAAAATGAGGCTCGAGTTGAAATTTTTGATTGGTAAAGTGGTAAGGTGTATTTCGATAAATGGAGTCCCAATAGATCTCAAGCAACCTTGCTGAACTCCTTATCCCCAAGATTGAATCTCCAGCTTCATGCGCGTCTACTTAACTTCATCCGATCTTTGAATAATAAGGGTTCAACGTTCTTATTACGAAGAAAGAACCACCCTGAAGAACGAGGCCAAACGCACTTAAAGGGTGTTGCGAATGAGGCGGGAAATAGTTAGCTTTAGGAATTATAAACATGACATAAAGTGCAATGTACTCTTCATAAAGAGGCCAAATGTACTATTACATCGATGCAAATGTTGTGAGCAATACCCCTCGTCAGCCAATTTACTTTTTTCAACAGGTTCTCAGCTGTTTATGGCGTACCCATGACCTTCCGATTACAGATCCCTAAGTTGAACAAGGATGCGGAGACTAACCGCAAACCGATTGATCAAACCGATGTACTCATGAGGCAGATAAGAAAAAATTCGCCTGCTTTTTTAGAAATCGCACAGCCCGCCACGGGCCCTCCCTCCCCCGCCAGCCAACCAGCTCAACGAAGCTAACCCACATCACCCAACCATTTCTCCGCCACCTTCCTTTTCTCCAAGTGAACTTTACTCCCGTGCCAATTGAGTTCATATCTGTCGCATAAATTCCTAAAACGCATTGATCAAACCGATTTACACGTCAGGCGGATAAGAAAGGATTCTTTTCTATCTTTTGGAAGCAAAAAAACGCACTGCTCACAACATAGTAGGATGCCACGCGGGCAGATATTTACACTGGTCCGTTGTGTACTATTCCGAAATTCAAACAGACCTTCTCCAATTCATACGTTTATATGTATATAACATATACTTTAGTCAATTGTATGGTAATTATATCCATTTACATATAATTCTGTTCCTAATTGCTTAAATAGCCGGACTGGTTTTGACGCGGAAGGCGCAGTAGAATGTATCTTCGACTAACTATCCCAGCCCAACTAACAAACCGCTTCACTCCCCCCACCCCATGAACGAAATCATCTGTCCAAACTGTAAAAAGGCCTTTAAAGTAGATGAGGCAGGATTTGCCGATATCCTAAAGCAAGTTAGAGACCACCAATTTGAAGAAGAACTGCAAAACCGATTGAACCTGGCTGAAAATGAAAAGGTAAATGCCATCAAGCTTGCAGAAGCCAATCTGAAAAATGCATTGCAGGCCGATTTCGCCAAAAAAGATCAAGAGATAAATGATCTGAAAGCGCAAAATGACCTTGCCCTTGCTCAGCAGCTGGCTCAGAAAGAAGCAGAAATTGCTGAGATGAAATCGAAAATTCAGACGGCAGAGATTGAGAAAAAGCTGTCAGTAACAGAGGCGATTAAAGAAATTGAAAAAGAGCGCGACCAGTTTGCCAATGATCTGAAGCGTAAAGAAACAGAACAGCAATTGCAGGAAAAATCGCTGAAAGAGCAGTTTTCAGCTGAACTCAAGACAAAGGACGATATCATCAAGCTGAGAGAAGAAGAGATTGTGCTTCGGAAGGACATGAAGCTTAAGCTCTCAACCAAAATGATTGGCGAGACGCTTGAACAGCATTGTGAGGCTGAATTCAACAAGCTGCGTGCAACTGGATTTCAAAACGCTTATTTTGAAAAGGACAACGATTCAAGACAAGGGAGCAAGGGCGATTTCATCTACCGAGAAACAGATGAAGCAGGCAATGAGATCATTTCAATCATGTTCGAAATGAAGAACGAAGGTGATGAAACGGCTACCAAAAAACGAAACGAAGACTTTTTCAAGGAACTGGACAAAGACCGAATTGAAAAGAAATGCGAATACGCTGTGCTTGTATCGCTCATAGAAGCTGAAAGTGAACTCTACAATTCTGGGATCGTTGATGTCTCTCACAAATTTGGTAAAATGTACGTTGTGCGCCCCCAGTTTTTCATCCCGATTATCACCCTTCTTCGGAATGCGGCGTTGAATTCAATGAAGTACAAAGCAGAACTCAATTTGGTGAGAAATCAGAACGTAGACATCACCAACTTTGAAGATAAGATTAACACATTCAAAGAGGGCTTCGCCAGAAATTATGACCTAGCCAGTCGCAAGTTCAAAACGGCCATTGAGGAGATTGATAAAACCATTAGTCATCTGCAGAAAACAAAAGATGCACTGCTGTCTTCAGAGAATAATCTTCGCCTGGCGAATAATAAGGCAGATGATTTAACCATCAAAAAGCTGACTCATGGCAATCCTACGATGAAGGCGAAGTTTGATGGGCTTTCAGATGAGAATGAATGAGTTTTTGTGGGGGGATAGAAAAGCTGTTCTTTTTTCTCTGTGAAACCATTTTATGCACATCGTAAAACAGCATCTTTCTCTGTCTTTCGTTTGAATTCATTAATCCACCGAAATAACCTGTACGCCGAGTAAAAATTATGGCAATCGAATTTAAGCTAAAACAGAAAGACTATCAGTTTTATTTGTCTTCATTCATAAAGTCAATATCAAAAGGGAAACTCTGCAGATCCCCAACCTGAATCAGCACGTCCTCGCCCAGAGACTGCCACAAAACCCTCTGAAAGCAACTCTATTATGACAGCCCAACTTCGTGTATTTTAAAGCACGCCTCGCTCATTAAAAACGGTCTGGAAATTGTTGAGAACGGCAGAGTTTTTCCTAAGAATGCAAGCATAAAGGGACAATCAACTACTCCCCCTCCTCTACCTCTTCAGCATAATGTAGCCGTTCTTCTCTAAGGGAGCATCGTCAATGTAAGTAGCAACACGAACAATGTAGGTGTACGTATCCATATTTTGAATTTCGCCCTTGTAAAAACCGTCCCACCCCTCTTCGATGTCTTCTGATATGTATACTTGTTCGCCCCAACGATTGTAAATCTGGAATGTCAAGAGCTCTTTGATCCCCCAACCCCGAACATAAATAATGTCATTCACGCCGTCACCATTTGGAGTGAAAGCCAAGGGAACATCTACTGAAGAAAGTGGAAGCACCTCAATGTCAACAATGTATTCTATGGTGAAACAACCAAGCGTATCAGAAACGAGAATGTAGTAAATGATGTCCTCTTCTGGTTGACTTGTTGCCACAGGGCAGTCAATGCAATCTATCCACTGATCAGGACTCCATTCATAGGTATATCCATCTATGCCGGGAGGTAAAAAGATCGTTACCTCTTCTCCAATGATAATGGTTGTATCAACCTCAAATGGCGGAAGGGGAAGGAATACATTCACGTTCGCAATGGCAGTGCTGCTGCAGTCATTGTCATCTGTTACCGTTACCGTATAAGCGGTCGTGAAAGAAGGTGAAGCCAATGGGTCTGCGATGACAGATGAATTTAGGTCAGCTGGTGGTGTCCAAGAATAACTTGTTCCGCCTTCGGCGAAAAGTTGAATCTCATCTCCTTGACAAATAAACCCGCCTTCTGCTAAAGCCACTGGCAATGGATGGATGACCATTGTCTTGACAATGGTGTCTCGGCAGCCTAACGTGGAACTTTCTGCATAAAGGGTAATGCTATAAGTACCGGGAGGGAAATCCTGAATCGGCGGATTCTCAGCAGTGGAAGTCACTCCGTTTCCGAAATCCCATTCGAAAATATCTGCATTTAAAGAGGTATTGGTAAACGTATCAAATGTGTCATCACAATGGATGGAATCAGTGATGAGTGTTTCGCCATTCCGATCGAAATCGGCAATCACTTCATAAATGTCAACTGGAGTAGTGTAAGAGAAACTACAAACCGAATCAAGACTCCAAACCGTTAAAACAGGGTTAACGGTTCCCCCCGCAGGATTGAAGAAATAGGAATGCTCAACAGGATTCTCACCGCTGGCAATGGTCCCATCTCCTAAGTCCCATTCCCAAACCCAAACATCTGCCGTGTCTGACATGGTCAATAGTACGCTCTCCCCTTTACATATCTCCTCTGGGAATACAGAAATACTGGCCACTGGCCCAACAACCACTAAGGTATCTGTAATGCTTGCTGAACATCCATTTGAAGCAGACACCTCCATATCTGCAACATATATCCCTGGCGCATCGAAGGTGGTTGAAACCGTATTTAACGGTTGAACAGGACTTCCATTCCCTAAATCCCAGCTGATAGTTCCTTCAGGCTCATCATTGTAGTCAGACACGTTCGTGAACGATGCCTGAAGGGGATAGCATAAGACCTCTAATTCATCAGCCGTAGAGCTGATAATTGGTATCGGATAAGCCTGAACATCCAAAACAGCTGTATCGAAAGAGTCATCAAGACATCCGTTTTCGTCCACAATACTAATTAAAACATCAAAAGTACCCGCTTCATTGAATTGAATAATCGGGGTTGCCTCATTGTAAACTTCCCCGTCAATGGTCCAAGTATAGTTCCAAGTAGGCAAATTGGGTGAGGGTGTGAAACTAATTACATCTCCTACGCAGGCGGTTGGATCAGATACGTTTCCAAGCTCCACTTCTGGCACAATAGGTATAATGTTTACCATAGAGGAACTTGTACATCCCAAGGTGTCAAAAGCGGTGAAGGTCACTTGCCAAGGAATTACATTTTGCGTAAAAGGATCTATGTTAAGCGGAAAGTTAAATGTGTGCGCCACATCAAAGTCCAATCCAGCTTGAGTTGTTCCATCATCAAAATCCCAAACCAAGTTCACAATGGTGGTATCAGCCAATGCAGACCCGTCAAACAGAACATCTAGTGGAATACATCCGGTAATAACATCCGAGGCTAATTCTGTACTTATGCCAAAAACATCAACCGTATAATTTGTGGTATCTCGGCATCCATTCACATCAATCACAGCTAAGCGAATTATTTTTTCACCCGTGGTTGCATACTCATGATCAAATGCCCCGGTAGCATTAAAATTGGGTGGGGTATCATCTCCCCAGAAAACGGTATATCCGGTATAACAAAACTCCTGGTTATCAATGCTTAACCCGGCATTTAAATCAAACATCACTCCTGCACACAGCAGCGTGTCAATGGGATCCAATATGGCTTCAATCTGACGCACAAAAACAGCCAGAGTATCTACAAAAGGCGGACAGCCATCATCTGAATAGGTAGTCAACACCAAATTATAATCGCCTGATTCGGCGTAGCTGTGAGATTGGAAGTTGGTATTGTCATTTAATATCTGAGTAGCATCACCAAAGTCCCAGTCCCAAGAACTCCCGTTTTGGATCTCAGCTGTGAAATCATAATCAAGCGGCGTATCACAGTTGCAGTCAAACCGAGACCGGCCTACGGCCCCATTGATGGTGAATTCTTGCGTGAATGTGCTTGCGCAACCATTGTAGACCGCAGTGATGGTTACATCTTGAACGCCAGGTTCATTTTGGAATAAAAAGGTTTGTTGGTCTTCTAGAAAACAGCCTTCCCATCTTGAATCGTCTGCATCAAAATTGAAGTACTCAAAATCACTTAGGTCTCCCAAAGCTTCAAAGCTGACTTCTTCCCCAATGCATACAGGGTTAGGATTCATATCAAAATCGATCGGAAGAAGGCCACCAACATAAATTATTGGTGCATAACTGGTATCTGTGCATCCTGCTGAATTGGTCACCACCAAGAATGGCTCATATTCACCCGGTTCAGTGAAAGTGTAACTAACAGAACTTGGGTCAGAATTCACAATTACCTCATCATCTATGAACCATTCCCATTGAACTCCAGGTTGATCTTCAAAAAATGTACTGCTATCAGAAAAGGCGACCACCAGCGGTGCACAACCAGAAATAACATCAGCAAAAATCAAGGCATTCGGTTGCCACAAAGTGTCTTGAATTTGCGCATTTGCAACACATCCGTTGGCCGTATACACGGTCACATTGTAGTTTAAGGGAAGAAAACCATTGATTTGATAAGTCACCGTATCTTCATAAAACACAGTAACAATAGCCGTTTCATCATTGTCAATGATGTTTTCTGTGAACTGATCAGGGCCAAACCAAGCAGCAGAGTCTACTTCGGCATTTCCAATCACACTTAGGTTAATTTCGCCAGGAACGGAACACAAAAAGGTGGGGTCTGAGACAATCTCAAATTCGGGAATTTCAACTTCAAAGGTCAACGATGCCGTATCAGAACACCCAGCCTGACCCACAGTCATAGTCACCGTATACTCACCTGCTGCATCGTATAAGTAGAACAAATCTGAACCAGATTGCCCGTCTCCATAATCAAAAACGGGATTGAAAGAGGTGAGATTCTCAATGGTAATCGCAGCACATACAACCCCGTCTTCAACTCCAACAATGGTAAAGTCAGCCACAGGACTATCAATGTTCACAGCACCTTGGCCTGAAGCGGTGCAGCCTTGGTCATCTGTGACTTCTAGCGAATAGGTATAATTCCCAAAATCAGTATAGGTTTGATCTGGCGGATTAGCCGCTTCAGAATCGTTTCCGTTTCCAAATTCCCAAGAGTACGTTAGATCTGGTCCTGTTGGAGAGTTAGAGTTTGCGTTAGCGCTAAATTCAACAGTAAGCGGGGGATCACAAGCTGTAGGTGGATTCGGATTAACAATAATAAATAAATCTGGAGCTCCAGAAACAGGTAAGTCTTGCAGTATAATCGCATCGGTACATCCGTTCTCATCCGTAACAATTAAACCTATATCATACAGACCAGGCTCTGGGTATGAGTACGTTGGGTTCTGCACGCCATTTAGAGACCCTCCATCTCCAAAAGTCCATTCCCAATTCACAATAACAGATCCGTTTGTACCTTCAGAGATATCTGTGAATTGAAACGGGGTTTCTAGACAGAGCCCCACCACCGTAAAATCTGCAATGGGCGAATCAAACACCTGAATAACAATGCTATCTTCTACTGCTACACCTCCAACAGTTGCATTAAAAGTAACTGTGTAACTTCCTGGCCCTATAAACGTGTGCGAAGGAGACGCTAGGTTGGAACCTGAGAAATCCCCGAAATCCCATATAATATCTTGAGGATTAACATACT
>Ga0222686_1000558_pt1 | contig 10954 bp, 13 predicted proteins | sample AntAcemetage1159_FD_181400 | JGI IMG/M metagenome (GOLD analysis project Ga0222686, IMG submission 181400) | Saline water microbial communities from Ace Lake, Antarctica - #1159 | ecosystem: Environmental > Aquatic > Non-marine Saline and Alkaline > Saline | place: Antarctica: Ace Lake...
GAAAACGCGCCACAGGCTGCTCTGGGCTGTATCCTGCTCGACGTCCAGATGCCGCACATGGACGGCCTCGAAGTCCAGCAGCGCCTCAATGACCTTGGCATATCCTTGCCTGTTATTGTCTTGACCGGGCACGGCGATGTCGAAGTGGCCGTCAAGGCGATGAAGGCCGGCGCTGTTGATTTCGTCGAAAAACCTTATGAAAAACTAACGCTTATCGAAGCTCTGACGCGCGCTTTTGAACGTCTTGATGCGCGCAGTCATAAGGATGTTCTGACCGATGAAGCCAAGGGTCGGATCGAGCGTCTTACGCCGCGCGAACGGGATGTACTCGTCGGGCTGGTTGATGGCTTCACCAACAAGATGATTGCCGAGACATTGGATATTTCGCCTCGAACAGTTGAAATCCATCGGGCAAACCTGATGGAAAAGCTCGACGCGCCAAGCCTTTCAAGTGTTTTGCGTATCGCATTCGCGGCGGGTGTCGGTTTGGATAGCGCTGTTTAGGGGCATCTACTTAAAGACACCGCCTTTGGGTTGATCCAGTTTTGCGGAAAACTCACTTCGGTCGATGACGCAAAATGAATCCAGATATCCAACCAAAAGAACGCGCCCAAATCGCTGTTGTCGATGACAGCGAGGCTGTGTGCCGGTCATTGTCGCTGCTGTTGCGTTCCAAGGGCTATGGCGTCTGTGTATTCGATAGCGGCCTGGCATTTCTAAACAGCGCAGACACAAAGGGTTTCGATTGCGTCCTGATCGACTTCAAGATGTCGCCGCATGATGGATTCGATCTCCTGCGTGAATTGCGTGCGCGTGGTGAAACCGTGCCTGCGATCATGATTACCGGCTGGGACGCGAAGGACATTTTCGAACTCGCGAAACAGGAAGGTTTTGCTGACGTCATCTACAAACCGATGCTTGATGATAAACTGGCCGAGGCGCTGGAACTGGTCCTGGCTCACTGAAGGACGCCTGCAAGGGAAGGGGGGATTGCTCGCCCGACCAGTTAACAAGGTGTTTATCGGCAAAGGTCCAGGTGATGGAGATCCATACCATCTGACTGCCGCAGATCCAGGTGGCCTGGGTGGCCCGGAAGACGGGAGAAACAAGCTGTCTCACCAAGTCACAAGCGTCGCTGATGATCTCTATCCGTGAGTCGCATAATCATCATTATGGGCAATAATATGTCCTGCGATATAAGCTAGAATGACAGGACCATACCATCATAGCCAGGCTCCACGCCGTCCGGCAGTTCCCTCTGCAATGTCGCGAAATCCATATCCACGTGCATGTTGGTCAGCACGGCCCGCGCCGGCCTCAGGTCTGTTATCCATCGCAAGGCTTGTTCAAGGTTGGCGTGGGTGGGATGCGGCGTGTAGCGCAACGCATCAACAATCAGGGTGTCCAGTCCCCTGAGGCGTTCCAGGCTGTCATCCGGCAAAGCGTTGACGTCATTACAGTAAGCAAGCCCCCCCATCCGGAACCCACAGCAGCGGATCTTGCCGTGCTCCATGTCGACCGGCAGGAATGTGACGGGACCGCCCGCTCCCTCTATCGTGAACCTCTCACCGGGCATGATATCCGGCATTGTGTTCAGGATCGGCGGATACCCACCCATGCCCTCAAAGCAATACCTGAACCTGTGGTGCAGCGATGTTCGCGTCGCAGCGTCCATATAGGTAGGTATTTGGCGACGCATCGCGATAGCCAGCGGCCTGACATCATCGATGCCATGGGTCTGATCAGCATGGTCGTGGGTGTAAACAATTGCATCCAGATGCCGTACATCCGCCGCCAGCAGCTGCTCGCGCATGTCGGGCGACGTATCGATCAGCACGCGCGTCATCGCACCCTTTTCGTCAATCCGGTCTACGAGGACAGAGCAGCGCGTACGCCGGTTGCGAGGCTCGTCCGGGTCACACACGCCCCAGTCACCGCCCACACGCGGTACACCGCCCGACGATCCGGTGCCCAGTAGCGTCAGTCGGTGGCCGGATACGGTCATGCGTCGACCTTGGCGAATAGTCTTCGCGCATTTTCGTCGGTCACCCGCTTCACCTCATCGACAGTAAGTCCCTTGAGGCTGGCGAGCGCTTCGGCGACATGCACGAGATAGGCGGGTTCATTGCGGCGCCCCCGCATCGGCATAGGCGCCAGGAATGGGCAGTCGGTTTCAAGAATGATCCGGTCCATCGGAACGTTGGCGATCACATCGCGCACCGCGCGCGCGCTTTTGAACGACAGGATGCCGGATACGGACACATAGGCGCCGAGTGCCAGTGCGCGCTCTGCCAGGCGCGCGCCGCCGGTGTAGCAGTGCAAAAGCGGCTGGAATGCCCCCTTCTTGAATTCATCTTCCAGCACGTCGCCCATCATGTCGTCGGCCTCACGCGTGTGCAGGATCAGGGGCAAGCCGGTTTGCCGGGCCGCTTCAATGTGCTTGCGGAGGCTCTCGACCTGTGCGTCCTCAGGGCTGTAGCCGTAGTGAAAGTCCAGACCCGTCTCGCCGATTGCCACGACCTTCGGACGCGCAGCTGCGGCTGTAAGGTCACCAACCGTTATGTCGGGAAAATCCTTGGTATGGTGCGGGTGGACGCCGACAGAGCACCAGATGTCATCATGGGCGTCAGCAATCGCGTAGACAGCGTCGAAATTATCGAACCGGTCGCAAATGGCCAGGAACCGGTGCACACCGGCAGTGCGGGCGCGATCCAGAACTTCGTCCAGATCATCGGCGAACACATCGCCGTGCAGGTTCACGTGTGTATCGAACATGGCCAGTGCCTTAGCCCCGCCCGACCGAGGAATAAAGCCCGGCAATCAGCTTGGCCGTTGTCTGCGACGCTTCCATGTTCAGTACGCCGGCCTCGCCGAGCAGGCGCGACGTCTTCAGCCACGCATCCGCCGCGGCTGGATTTTCCTCGGCCTTGTCTGCCAGCCAGCTGAGCACTTCCTCGCTAAACGCCTCCAATGCGATCGCGTCGGTATTGGCCGCCTGGACTGCAGCCGTTAGCAACGCATCGCTCGGCTTCGGCATGGATCTGAACAGGGCCCGCGCAGCATTTGCAGCTTGCAGCCCGTTCGGGCTGGACAGCCTGATGCCCAGGCCGGGGCGTCCGCGCGAAAGCCCGGCAGCCTCTTTCGGCGCGCCGACACGTTTCAGGACACCCAGCGTGTCATCGTCTGACAAGGCCCTCAATCGCAGTGTCCTGCAGCGGGATCGTATGGTAGGCAATATGGGGCGAGAGCCATGATTGATCAGGAACAGAATGCTAGCGCCCGGCGGCTCTTCCAGTGTCTTGAGAAGCGCGTTGGCAGCATTCCGATTCAACTCGTCGAGCGCATCGATAATCCCGACCCGCCAGCCGCCCATGGCTGGTCGCAGCGTGAAGAAGTGATTCAGGTCCCGTATCTGGGCAACGGTAATATCCTGCCTCGGCTTGCCCTTGTCGTTCAGTTCGATCTGCACGACACGCCGATCAGGATGCGCACCTGCGAGAAATGTCTGCATCACCGGATCATCGCTCGTTGCGTCAAGCGGCGCGTCAACCGGTCCGCGAGCGCCGAGCATGAAGGCCGCCAGTCGCTGCGCAAGGCGCGACTTGCCAATCCCTGCCGGGCCTTCAATCAACCAGGCATGATGCAATTTGCCACTCGCGTTTGCAGAAAGGAAAGCGGTTTCGGCATCGCAATGACCGACAAGGGGCAGTGCGCTTGTCATTAGGCCCCACCGCCCTCTGCGGCGAACAAGGCCTGCACTTTGCGCCACGCATCGTGCGTCACCGCGTCTACGTCTTGCGACGCATCGATCAACTTCACTCTGTCTGGCTCAGTCTTCACCAAATGCAGAAACGCCTGACGCACCGCAGAGTGAAACGTGTCAGGCCGCATTTCGAACACGTCCTTGCGTTGATCGCGGATCTTTCGCCTGGCCTCGGTCGTCGAAGGGGGAGCATCCAGAACCAATGTCAGGTCTGGACGCGTCGTGCCCAGAACGGGTGTCTCAATGGCGATCAGAACATCTTCCGGCACGCCGTCCCCAACGCTCTGGTAGACCCGCGTTGAGTCCGAGAAACGATCACATATAACCCACAGGCCTTTCGCAAGAGCGGGCCGGATCAGCTTGTCGAGATGGTCGACGCGTGCCGCGTTCATGAGCAGCGCCTCGGCCATTGGAGACCACGTCTCACCATTCAGAGGGTGAAGCGCAAGTTCTCGAAGGCGCTCAGCCAGGCGGGTGCCGCCTGGTTCTCGCGTCGTTACGACGCCGAACCCGGCAGCTTCCAGCCGTTCTGCGAGCATGTGCTGCAACGTCGATTTCCCAACGCCTTCGCCACCCTCGAGCGTGATAAACCGTCCGCGCGTCGTATTAGCCATCATTGCCCGAAATCAATGCGCTCAATCCATCCACCGCCCGGCCGAAAAAGCCGAGCCGTTTGACATCCGCCTCAGCGATGATGGTGGCCTCCACTGGTGGCCGACCGTCCAATGTCACGACCAGGCGTCCGACACGGTCACCTTTCTTGACGGGAGCTTCCAGCGCCTTGTCGAGTACAATCTCGGTCTTCGCCTTGTCGAAGGCCGCCTTGTGGCCGGCGATCAGCATGGGCTCGGCGAGGGATACCGGGACGGTGCGTTCCTGTCCCAGCCAGACTTTTTGTTCGGGAAGCATAACGTTCTCTGGCGCAATCGTCTTCAGGTCGAAACTCTGGAACGCCAGACGCAGCATCCGTTCGCCCTCGGCGGCGCGCGCCGCCATGGACTCCATGCCGTTGATAACAATCGTGCGGCGCACGCCATCGCGGATGGCTGATCCGGTCAGGCCGTAACCCGATGCTTCCAGGTGACCGGTTTTCAATCCGTCCGCGCCTTCAATCCCCAACAAGGGATTGCGGTTGGGCTGCGTGTATTCGCGCCACGAATAAGCGGGAAGGTCGTACCAGTCATAATATTCCGGAAAATCGTCGATCGTCAGCTTCGCCAGCCGTGCCAGATCCTCGGCCGAAATGACATGCCCCACGGCTTCGAGCCCGGTCGAGTTGAGAAAATTTACGGATTTCAGGCCTTTCTCGTGCGCCAGTTGGGTCATGCGTTTGGCGAAAGCTTCCTCAGAGCCCGAAATACCTTCTGCAAGCACGATGCAGGCGTCATTACCCGACATGATGATCACGCCATGGAGCAGCTCTTCAATCGTCGGCGTATCCTTCGGCACAAGGCCCATCGTCGATGTGCCGGACGGGAACCCGCCGCGGCGCCAGGCATCGGCGCTGACCGTCAGTCGGTCCGTCATCTTCAACTCGCCGCGCTTGACCATGTCGAAGACCAGGTATGCGGTCATCATCTTGGTCATCGAGGCGGGAATCATCGGCTCGGCGCCATCCTTCGAGAATAGGATTTCTCCCGTCGCATTATCCATGATGACGGCATGTTGCGCCGGCGTGTCGATCATCTGCGCGCCGGCCGGAGCAGCCAGCAGAGACAGGAGTGCGATCGTGGCGAGGATAGGTGTTCGGCACTTCATGTGGCCTGGGCCTCCATTGCAATTGTACGACGGCCAGATGACGTGCGGCCCTCATTCCCGTCTAATGGGGAAAAAGGGCCGGTTTGTGGTCAGCGTCAATGGGGCGTGGTGCCGTATCGGCTAGTCTGCCGAGACGATACGGCCATTCGCGATACCACGATCGGCAAGGTCGTCGCGCATCTCGGCCGCATATGATCGGCTATCGAGCGGACCGACCCTGACGCGGAAATAGTCAGAACCGTTCACACGTGCCGGCACGATCAATACCGGAAGGTCAGATCCCAGCGATTGCCGAAAAGACTCTGCGTTGCCGATATCGGCAAAAGACCCGACCTGGACGAAATAGGTACCCTGCCCCGTTTGGGCGGACGCCGTGAAAACAGGAGCGGCAACCTGATTGGCTGACGCATAGGTCACCGGCATTTGCTCTGGTGTCTCAGCCCCGACGGAATAGCTCGCCGGGATCATGCGCTCGGACGTCATGGATGGCTTGTAGGCAAGCGTTTGATGGTTCACGGGAGCCGGACCAAGATAGCGCACGCGCACATTCGCACGGCCATCAGCACCGGATTCCAGCTCGTTCGCCGCACGCTTTGAAAGCTGCAATGATGCGCCATCCTCGAAGGGACCGCGGTCATTGACCCGTACGACTACCTGCTTTTGCGTATCGAGGTTGATGACTTGCACAAGGCTGGGCAGCGGCAATGTCGGGTGCGCAGCGGTCATGCCATCCTGTTCGAAGACTTCACCATTCGCTGTCGGAAGGCCTGAAAATTCGTCGCCATAAGTCACGCTAATCCCCGTTTCGTCAAACACGGGCGCCGCCTCAGGCGACGTCAGGTTCGCACGCGCAGGCGCGGCGGCCATCGGGGCAGGCGTCACGGTCCCCTGCCCTTGAGCCTGCGGCAGGGGCTCAAGCGCAACCAGGGGCTCCGATTCCACAATCTGCGCCTTACGCGCGGCCGCAATCTGCGCCGCTGCTGCCTGTGCGTCAAAACTGTTGGGTGTCATGGCCTGTTCGGTCACCTGTCGCGGTGCAGACATTTGCGGCGCGTTCACACTCGCATATTCGCGCGCCACAGGTTCTGGCTGGCGCATGTCGGCTTGTCCCGGGTAGCGGAAAGCAATGCGATTGCCCTCCTCGCCGGGTGCGGGCACAGACGATCGGCGCGGCAGCGCCTCTACCGGAACTTTGCGCATGGGGTCAACCGTGCCGCCCTGCCCGGCATAAACGATCGGCGCAGGGTTTCGTTTGCTGGCGTCAGCGGGGCCTGTTGCGACCAGCGCGAACGCGCTCGCAGCCAGAACGGCTCGAATCTTGATGGAGTGGCATCGTGTCGGGAAACGCATCGCGTAAAGTTGACCTCATTCTGCGGCTTCGGAATCGACCTTCGGTCTTTCCTGAGCGGCTGTTCTGCCGCCTTCAGTTCGTATGGTTACCACAGCAAAATGCACACACGGTGAACCGGGAAACCCGTATTGGTCGAACCCGGCAAGGACACGTTAACACTTTCCCAACCGCGCGAACCTGGCGCGCGGCGCACATCGGCTCTTGCAAACCACCTGTCATTATATCAAACACGGCCCTCCGGGGGAGTGGCAGAGTGGTTGAATGCGACGGTCTTGAAAACCGTTGAGCCTTCGCGGGCTCCGGGGGTTCGAATCCCTCCTCCTCCGCCATATTATGCCATTAATACCCTGTTTAATTTAGATAAAATATACATGTCTGGCTCGCGTTACCACACATCTTCCCACACTCAATCGCGGCCCCTGGCATTTAGCCAGCATTAGGCGCCTACGAGCGTGTTGGTGATTTTTTCGGTTTTCATATTCTCCTCCGTCAGACGCGCGCCCGTACGTACTGCTGTGGAAAATGCGAAAGCTGGGTTTGTTGTGTGGGATCCAGCCGCGGCGAGTGGCTAATCGATTAGAGAAAGAACCTCGTCGGACGTGCTCGCATAGATGTTTCAATCAATTCGAGCTCGGCCATCCACTGGCCGAACTGAAACAGCATAACCCAATACGGATCTAGGGCTGCCGAAATCCTCGCACGATCCATCCCAATATCGAGCCTAAGATCCAGAAGAGCGCCGGTGCGGCTAGAGTCAGAATGAAACCTAGAGGCCAAAATGACAGTTGCGTTTGATACTCGTCGCGCTTGATTTCATAGTGAGCAATCTGACTTGGATTGGTTCCCACATACTTGGCGAAACGATTGTATTTTGTCCAAGGACCGTCGTCTCCGCGAATAGGCGGTGATGCGCCAGAACTCAGCAGCGATCCGTCTTGGTCGCGAATGGGCGGTATTTCGTACGAACTCAGCAGCGACACGTCGCCATCTGCTGCGCTACTGTAGCGGTGAAGATCGTCGCAAGTTTCGAATAGCCAATTTGAAAATATTGACATTCCGATTAGCCAAAGAGCCGACGCTAGAACTATCCTAATGCGCATGACGCCATCCAGCCGCTTTTTTGGGCGCGATGCGGCTTTTTCAGTTTCCCTCGATGCAAGCTCATGCGCAATCGAACTAGGACGAGCGTGCTTCTGCGCGAACTCTACACCAGGCTCCTGAATGTTGGTTACTGAAGGTCGAACAGTCACTGGCGATCTATTAATAGCAGAATAGACCAAGCCAAATACAAATACTCCCATTGCAGGCACGCCATACACAATGGCTCCTTCGAGAAAGGGGGTCATACTGTCTGAGGGTGTGCTGCTGAAGCCGTAGATGGCTGCCGACACTGCGCCAGCAGGTAACGCACACAAGCCTAAAGCCTTTGCGGCAGGCATTTTTGTGATAAGTCGAAGCACGGCTCCCAATAGTGCGGCTATCATCAGCACGGGAACAATACCACCTACCCAAGACCCCACAAAATAAGACACGTTGTTTCCCCCCAGCGCCAATGGCTAGCGTACTGCAAGAATTTTTCAAAAAGAATGGGAAGGTGATTGATGGGGTCCCCTCCCTAAGCACATCGTCTCAGTCGCAGAAGGTTTTTGGAGCAAACCGATATTTGCTACTATTCCACGTGTCTTGCCCTGCGAGACAAATGACGAGCACCAGGCCCAAGATTCTGTGAGAAACCGCAACGCTTGCCAATGATTGTACCGCCGGGTTTTTTGCGGTTCAGGTTTAGCGCATTAACCGCGTCTGCGTTCGCTCCCTTCACAAGGTAAGCGGTCACATTCTTCAAATTGACGAGATAGGTCTCCACCTGCCCGCGTCGCGCAGACTCCCAACCATAAATCTTGCGCGTGCACACGGCTCCTTTGGCGTACGGGCGCTTGCAAGCATTCATCAGCCAATAGCGATGCTTCACGAGGTACATGCGCTCTAGTGCCGGTGGCACGTGCACCAAGACATGTGCGTGGGCTCCAGCACTACTAAGCTCGCGGACCCACACACAGGCTGTTTGACCCCCTTGGTTTGAAGTCCAGTCACGGGCCTGCTTTAAATAGGCGGAAAGGGCATCCATTGCCTGCCCATCCCCTAGGCCCATCACGCCAAACTGTAACGTGATGTGGCGGTTCAAGGGGCACCCTATCAGGAGGGAATGTGAGATGGCGCTTTGAATGCTTAGCACTTGTCTTGCAGTCAGTGAGGACGAGCTTCTGCCTTTGCTATTCCTGGCCCCACCCCATTTGAGCTTGCGAGATTGGCCACCGGCTGCGTTCCCGCGTTTGAGTTTACCCGCACTAAAAAACGCACGTCTGCCGCGCCCGTCTGAGTCATCAGAAGCAGCCTCAGCCCCCGCCTTTAATCTCAGGGCGGTTTCTTCATTGATTTCATGTGGTTGCGCTTCAAAATGAGTTTGCGCAATCGCTCGACTACCGGTCAACGCCATCAACGCCTCGCAAGTTTCAAGATTGTGGGGTGCGAAAATGGGCGGCTACGTATTGTCGGAACCGCCCTAAATCGCTCTATCTTAGAGACTCGTTCGTCGCCTGCATGGCTTCCAATGCTAATTCCAGCGCAGCAACCAGTTCAGCCACTTGGACTTGGCCTTCAAAGCGGACGCCTTCTCGGGTGGGGAGAAACACCCCATCCTTCGAATACCAACGCCGGACCTCAACAAACACCTTACCTCGGCGCTCACCCAGGCTGAGCCGATGGATGCCGCGAGAGGCTGCGTGTTCCCAAATCACCTGCTCGCTCATGGCAGGACCTCCTTATGAACCACAAGCATAGCTGAAAGCAGCACATAGCGCCCGACGTGTGCGTCACCGACGGCCTCGTAGCGGGTTTCAATATCCAAACCGGATTGCCTGAGCTTATGCACATAAGCAGACGTCCGACGTGCCCAGCCCAAGGGTGAGAAATCGCCAGACGTGGCCCCTGCTTCGCCTCGCCGGATCAACTCATTCAAAGTCCGAGCCTCTCGCCGCCCAACAACGAACTGCTTCTTTGAGCCAGAACTTTGGTTGCGTAACCGCAAGAAGCGCTTTCTTGCGCCCCGACGGGGTTTCAGGGTATCAGGATTAAACGGGGAGATCATTTCCGTGCCTGATTTCGATTGGGCGGCCTCGCGCGCGGTTGCAGCCGCGTCGAGGCCGACTTCGGGTTTCCTTAGGTCTGCCATGAATTGCTCCCGCTATGTGGGAGCGCGTTGGACCAGGCATCAGCGTCACGTCGGCGTACGCGCGTAGCCCGACCAATCTTCACGATAGACAAATTCTTTCGACCGACTTCGCGATAAAACTCGCTGCGCGAAATGTTGAACGTATTGAGAAAGTCCGCGACCGTCATCAATTCGGGGGCGGCTGGTGGATGTTTCATAGGCTCTTTCCTTTGCTTCGCCTGATGCCGCTAGACGCACGAAATATGTGTCAGGGCATGTATGAGAATACCAGAACGCGAATTTCGATGCGACGTGCATTCCTTCCAAAGCGCGGGATCAAAAATTCTCTGTCTTTCAGTGGGATATGACAGTCCAAAGCAATAGGTGAGCAGAATTTCGTCTGGCGCATGCTAACGGGAACATTGGGTCGGACTCCTACGATTCGGGCGGTCAATCCTGCTCTTGAGGGTCATGGGATACCTTTTCAGTGTTCTGGCGCATTGCGCGAACCCGAGACGAGGTCGGCGGGCCGAAGGGGTGCTGCTGTATATAACTCTTCAACCGCGCAGCATGCTCGATATTGCGCGGCCCGCTGGCGCCACGCTGCTCGCCAATCTCTGCAAGCGGCTGAACGACTTCGACGAACGCTCCCTTGCTGCCGCATACTTGGCATCGGGCATTTGCGGCAACGCTCTTAACCGTCGCATGTCTCGGCAATGCATGCATATCCAGCCACCGCCGTCTTTGACAGGTACGGTTCGCGCAAGTCACTATTAGCGTAAGCGTCCGGCTTGGCCGCCCTTGCGGCTTGCTCTGATCCGTTGATGCTGGAGCGTCCGATAGAGGGCGCTGGTGTCCACTATCGTTAGTGGGC
>Ga0222686_1000565_pt1 | contig 10833 bp, 6 predicted proteins | sample AntAcemetage1159_FD_181400 | JGI IMG/M metagenome (GOLD analysis project Ga0222686, IMG submission 181400) | Saline water microbial communities from Ace Lake, Antarctica - #1159 | ecosystem: Environmental > Aquatic > Non-marine Saline and Alkaline > Saline | place: Antarctica: Ace Lake...
CTGTGAATATCTGAGTACTTCTTTTTTGTGTTTTTCATAGCTTGCTGTTTTATTGATACAGCAAAGCAATTTCATCACAACGTAGCCTATTTACGGTGCTAGGGGAATATCCGCGCTTATCCGATTAAAATATCGAAAACAACCTTCATGAACTACCGACTCTTTTTTTGTGTCATTATTACATTTTCAGCGATTAATCTGACAAATGCGCAGGGGAATTTAAAGTGTGGTACTCACGTGAAGTCAATGAATCCTAGCTTTCAGAAAATGTTGCAGACGCCCGCCAATGAGTGCAATTATATTCTACAGGCGCGAAAAAAATTCCAAATAACAGCGCACATTGCAAGTGATTCTTTGCAGCCTCCTATCACCTCGTTGGCCCAAATTAATGAAGCTATCGCGGTGTTAAACGCTGCATTCGAGCCGAATGACATGTCTTTTGAGGTTTGTGAAGAGAATAATATGGCAGATTTTCATTTCTATGAATGGAATCAAGCAGATGACCAAGCCTACGCTTTTATTTACCATTACATTCCAAATACCATTAACATCTACTTCGTTTCAACGGTTGAAACGATCGACGACGGAGAAGTGGGCGGTTATGCCTTTTTCCCTGGAGGGCCAGAAGCAATCGTTGTAGCAGTTGATGATGACGGAACGGTCCCGATTACGACAGTTGTTCATGAAATGGGCCATTTTTTCGGCCTTTTCCACACCTTTGAGACAGATTTTGGGGTCGAAAACATCAGCCAAGACAATTGTGCCACCGCAGGTGATCTCATTTGTGATACTGAAGCAGACCCACAAGGCAGCGTAGACGATGAATGTACTTATGAGTCTCCTCTTGGTAATGGTGATGATTTCTACACCCCTCCTATAGATAACTGGATGTCATATTATACCAGTTGCGCTTGCAGGTTCACCATTCAGCAATACAATCAAATGACAGAGAATTACCTCAATTCAAATAGGTTTAACCTGTGGTAGAATGAAGAGACAAGCTTCGGTTATACTTTCTGTCTTTGCGCTTCTGCTGGCCATTAACGGTCTTGGGCAAGACATCCATTTCTCTCATTACCAAGCAACGCCTTTGCTTCAAAACCCTGCATTCGCCGGGGCTTATAACGGAGATTTTCAATTTGGGTCAATTCACAGAAATCAATGGAATGCATTAGGTGAACCTTTTGTAACAACGGGAGCTAGTTTTGATCACAAGCTGTTTGTAGTTCCTTATGATTTTGGGATAGGTATCACTGCTGTGAACGATCAAAGTGGTGTCTTAGGATTCAATCAGAATAGGATTCTTTTGAGCTCTGGTATTCATCTTCCTGTGGGAAGAGATAAGATTGGAATTGGCATTCAAAGCGGTATGACGTGGAAAACTTACGGATTGAATGGGATCACTTACCCAGGGCAATACAACCGCGATATCGGTTTATTCGATACAACTTTACCAAGCGGAGAAGCCAGTGTTGTAGATCAGCTTTCTTTTTTCGACGTAAATATTGGTGCCCTTTATCGAATGCAGAGATCTTGGGGAAATATGCTAGGAGGCGTGGCTGTTCATCATTTGAATAGTCCGGGAGAGTCTTTTTTAGATCGAAGCATACAATTAAAACCTCGGCTTGTGCTTGAGTCAAGAGCCGAAATAATGATCAATGAGAAATCTTTCCTCATGCCTTCGCTCTATTGGCAACAACACAACAAAGCGCATGAGTTTGTCCCCGGTGTTGGATGGGGAATGTATATTGCTAGCAATAGCATGAAGCTTGAAAAATTATTTTTTAATGCCGCAATGCGCACCGGAATTAATCGGATGGGTGATGCAGTGCTTGCTAGCGGCGGATTGGCATTCAAGCAATTGCTTTGTGTGGTAACGTATGACTACAATTACTCTGATTTCTCAGTTGTTACCCAAGGAAATGGAGGGATCGAATTCGCGCTGGTCTTCACCGGTTTATCTTCAGAAGTCAATGATGTGATCTTGCCATGCGACAGATACTGATCCATTTATTCGCCCTTGCAGGCATCATGCTCCTTTCGCATGCTGTGACTGCTCAGGTGTATTCAGAAATGTCGAATTCCGCCCTCAAAAAAACGGCAGAGGGTGCGCTCAGATTCAGTGATGCTCACACGGCTGTTGCTTGTTATGAAGAGATTCGAACGCGAAAACCAGAGAGCATTACCAATCTAGACAAACTAGCCAAGTTGCAAGCTTCCATCCACAATTATGCAGCTGCCCTTGATGCGCTAGATCAAATCCTTGTATTACTTCCAAATGGAGACCCCCAACGTTTGTTCCTCAAGGGCGAATTCTTAAAGAAACTCGGTAAATACACAGAAGCTTCAGTAGTCTTTGATCAATATATCGATCTGATTAAGCGGGATCAAAAACTGAGGGATCAGAAGAAACGTGCAAGGGAAGCCAAAGAAGGATGTGATTCTGCACTCGTCATGATGGACAAAAAGCTCAATGTAGATTTAATGAGGTTGCCCACCTCAGTAAATGGTCCGCATATTGAATTTAACCCCATTGAAATCAATGCGAATACGCTTGTATACGCTGCACTGAAAGAAGACTCAGTGTCCCGTTTCCATAGAGACTCCTTGATGCCCAAGCGCGCATTCTACTATGCTGAGAAAACAGATGATACTTGGACAGATCGCGGCGTATGGAACAAAGCGCTTTCAGGAGAGCAATACGATGTTGGAAATGGAGCCTTTAATGCTGACACTTCTCTGTTTTACTTCACCAAGTGCGCCCGAAATTGGAAAGGAGAGGTGAATTGTAAGATTTGGGTTGCAGATGTAAGTTTGAATGGAAAGATTACCAACGCTAAAGTGCTGGGCGACATTATCAACGCAATAGGAACTTCAAACAGCCAACCAACCCTTGGTACGGAAACGCGCAGGGGGTATGACATTCTGTACTTCGTTAGCGACAGAATTGGCGGTAGAGGCGGAAAAGATATCTGGGCAGCGGTTTACGACGAGGGTAAATCGAAATTTAAGTCGCCGAGAAATCTTGGCCGAAAAATCAATACGGAATACGATGAAGTTAGCCCCTCTTATCAGGAAGCAAATCGTAAGTTGTACTATAGCTCTGACAGGCCCATTGGAATGGGTGGCTTGGATGTATTCCAGTCAAGAGGAGAAAATAGGAAATGGGTAACATCTGAAAATGTTGGGTACCCTATCAACACCAATGCTGACGAATTGTACTTCACAACGACCTCAGACCCGTCAAGAGGATATTTCACGAGCAACCGCATGGGCACCTCCCAAATGTTTCACCCTACCTGTTGCGATGATATTTTCAGCTTTCACTTTAGAGATTACATCTCTGTTCACATTGAAGGACTGGTAGTGGAAGTGCCTGACAGTCTCTATGTCAAAGGTTTAAGCGACGAGTCTGAAGCAGAAAATCTTGGTGGATTCCCTCCGCTCAAAGGATCTGAGATTGAACTTTACATCATCGAAAATGGAAAAGAAGTCCTATTGAAATCCTTTGAAGTGGACGACTCAGGGGAATTTGCTTTAGACCTCGAAGGAGATAAAGAATACCGCATGGAGGTTTCCAAGCTTGGCTTCTTAAATAACTACATCAAGATCAACACCATTGGTCAAACCTTCTCAGATACCCTCGGAATTGATCTCGGATTGGCCAAATTAAATGATGCCCCAATTTTGATACCGAACATCTATTATGGATTCGATAGCGCAGTTCTAACAGATAAAGCTAAGACCAGCATCCAAGGAACCCTGCTCAAAATCTTGGAAGACAACCCTGACATCAAGATTGAGATTGGTGCTCATACAGATTCACGGGGCGAAGATGCATACAATCTGAGGTTGTCCCAAGAACGCGCTCAGTCTGTAGCCAATTACTTGATTTCTGACGGAATCTCGCCGAAGCGATTGATTGCTCGGGGGTACGGCGAAGAGCAACACATTGCTCCGAACACCTTTGAAGATGGAAGTGACAATCCCAATGGTAGAAGTAAGAATAGAAGAACAGAGTTCACCATTATAGGTAATACGAACCAATTCTGAAGTAAGGCATTGTCAAGCTTTATGTCCCATTCATGCGATTCTTTGTGCTGTCTTTTCTTCTCAAATGAGTTAGACCTAATCTTTGGACCTCTCTTTTTTGTTCCTTCTTCTTACCAGCCTCCTTCTTCTTCCGCTTCTTTTCTCTTGAAATACCCTCATCCGAAATTGCCTTCCAAACTCCATTTGTTCTCATTTTCAGCATGTTTTTCGCCCTTCAGACCAACCCTAGATAGTGAATCGCTCAAGGTGTGTTAGTGCTAAGGCGTCATTGCCCATGCCTACTCTATTGGCCAAGCCCCTTTTACGGTAGATGTTTTCGGATGCCTAGACACAACTGCTTGCAATTATTTAGCCCTGGCAACTATAGATGATGGCTCATGTGATTATAGCTGCAACCAAAATTATTCTAACCTAGGCCTGGATTTCTGGGACGAAATAGACCCAGGTTTCTATCCAATGCAAACTACGGTCATGGAATTTGGCGTTTCCCACGCTTCTGAATTGGTATTCAACACCACTTTCCAATATTTACGATCCGGGCTCTCAAAATACTTTTGAAATTGATTCTGTTGCGGTCAACTCCGTGAGCATGTTACCTATGGGCATTGGTCTCGCAACACCTTCTTCACCAGTGACTGCAGGAACTCAGTATTGCATGCCACTCACAGGGGCCCCACTCGAGGAGGGTGTTTTCACGGCTGAATTGAATTGCACAGTCTATTTCACATTCTTTGGAAGTGCAATCGAAATCAATGATGTCATCTACACCCACGTTATGGAAGTAACACCGAACATTAATGGTATTTATGGATGCATTTATTCCTTCTCACCGAACTACAATCCACTGGCGAATTTCGATGATGGCACTTGCGTAAACTCCGGTGGCCCTGCTAATTGCGGTCCTGGAACCGAATGGGATGACCAACTCGGAATGTGTATACCGAACGCTGCAACATGTCTTCAAGACATCAATGGCAGTGGCGCCGTGAATACGGGTAATCTCTTGAGCTTGCTAGCGGCCTATGGAAATATTTGTGAATAAGAGAGGGAGTCAATAAGTTGAGACAAAAGTAGGCGCAAGCCAAGATGTATTGTGATACTGAGACCCTTTGATGTTCTGCTTAGTCATGCTGCATAAAAACAATTCGTGCACAATAAACATGCGCAATATCGATTTGAGAATCCTAACTTTGTACTCTACTGAAAAGCCAGTTCTCTCATTAAAATCAGCACACAAATGATATTCTTCACTAGGCTATTGAACCTAACTTGTCTTTTGGCATTGATCATTCTCACAAATGGATGCGAGGAGAAAACAGACCAACTTGAATTTGCGGAGGCGATCTATTTTAACGGCGATATAGTAACCATGATGGAGGAGCACCATTCTGTGGAGGGCATTGCAACCAGAGATGGGTCAATCATGGCCACGGGCTCAATGGCTGAACTGAACGACCTAAAAGGGCCTGACACCAAGCTCATTGATCTGGATGGCAAAGCATTGCTACCTGGGTTTATTGACTCACATAGCCATGTTGCGCAAGGAATTAATGCCCTAACAGAGATCAATATTTCATGTCCTCCCGTTGGAAAGTGCGAGCGCATTTCAGATATCATTGATGAATTGAAAAGAAACGCTCAAGGCATTGAAGCTGGAGAATGGATAATGGCTTGGGGCTATGACAATGAGCTTATAGAAGAAAAAAGACATCCAAATGTGAATGACCTGGATGTCCAGTTCCCAAACAACCCCGTGATCATGGCACATGTATCTGGTCATATGGTAGTTTGTAACAGCATGGCGCTTGAAATTGCCCACATTGATAAAACGTCTTCTGAACCAAGAGGAGGAGTAATAGAAAAGGATGAAAATGGCGAATTAACCGGCCTGCTTCAAGAAAATGCGGCCTTCGGTTTGATGCCGTTCATCCCACAATTATCTGCTGAAAAGAAACTGGACCTGATAGATGACGTTTTGGTGCAATATGCACAAAATGGATACACCACGGCGCAGGAAGGATTATCTGACATAAGGACGAGTGAACTCCTTTTGCAGGCAAGAGATTCAGGACTATTCATAATTGATGTGGTCTCTCTACTAGATGCAAATAGTTTAGATCAGTATTTATCTGACGAGCGGTTTCAATTCAACACCTATGATAAAGGGTTAAAGTTTGGTGGCGTGAAAATAATTGGAGATGGATCTCCACAAGGAAAAACTGCATTTTTCAGAAAGCCTTACTGCGCTCATGGAAATTGTACATTATCCATGGGTTTCAGAGGTGAATCAAACCTGTCACAGCAAAAACTGGATTCCATTTTTGGTCAATGTTACTCAAAAGACATCCAAGTATTCATGCATTGCAATGGGGATGCTGCAATTGACATGTTTATCGAATCCCACAAAACGAACAAAGAAATAAAGCCTAATAAAGATTACAGACCTGTGATTATTCATTCACAGTTTGTGACAAAAGATCAACTGCAGGTATACAGCGATGAGCGTTTAATCCCTTCATTTTTTACCAACCATTGCTATTTCTGGGGAGATGTCCATCTCAAAAACTTAGGAGCGGAAAGGGGCAATTTCATAAGCCCGATGGCCACCGCAGACTCATTAGGACTGATCTTTACAAACCACACTGATTACCGCATAACACCCCTTGATCCCATGTTTGTTTTATGGACCGCAACGAACAGATTATCTAGAAGCGGGGTTGTGATAGGAGCGTCTGAAAAAGCCACGGTATACCAAGCATTAAAAGCCTTAACCATCAATGCAGCTCACCAATATTTTGAAGAGGACTCAAAAGGCACGCTTGAAGCAAATAAGCGTGCAGACCTGGTTATTCTCTCAGCAAACCCTATGAAGACTCCTATAGAAAAGCTGGCGGACATAAAAATTCTTGAGACAATCAAATCTGGACAGACAATCTTTAAGAAATAGTGCTTCAAACAGCTTTCATCAACCATCTTTTCTGTCCTCATAAATAATGAATACCAGGGTTCAACTCAGCATCAGTCGCTAAGGTGTGCCACCCTCCTTTTAAGAGAGGAAAAGCGCTTGTACCAAAATGCGAGAATACGAGTTGCATCAGAAACTCACTCTTCCCCAACCCCAATCAAATCAACCTCACTTTCCCTGATGACCGCGTTGTACTTCTTCAACTCCTGATCACGGATCGCATACCACTTTTCTAATTCCGCATTAATCTTAATGGTGAGGTTATCTTTGACGCCAATCATTTGGTCTGTCGGACGGTAAATCCCAATGCTGGCAAGCGAAGCCGCATGGGCCAGCTTGTTGTTCAAGCGAATGGGATAGTTCAGCATGTCTTGGTTGCTCTTCAGCTTGGTTTGATAAAGTACCTTTTCGATGTCAAGCATGAGGGAATCCAATCTTTTGCCTTCTTCAATTACGGCAGTATAAACCGAGGTATCAAGACGTGAGCTGAGGTCCTTTATCTGCTTTTTAACCATGCGCATGTGACGGATGGCATCATGGGTTTCGTCCACCTTATTTCTAATCTCCAATAGGAAATCAAACTGCGCCTGACGGTCTTCTAGGGTCCCTTCCATGCGCGGGTCAGCCAAGATCGTTATGGTGGTTTCTGCGCTGTCATTCTCAGTTACTAATCGCGCGATATAGCTTCCTGGAGGCGCTGTAGGCCCTTCGGTTGTGCCAAACCACATTAAGAGGCCTTCAAATTCATCTGCCTTTTCATAGCGGGTGTCCCAGTTGAAGACATTCATGCCTTTCTTGATCTTTAATTTGTCAGACTTCTCTTTCGCCTTGGTGCTGAACGTGCGAATCAGTTCGCCCTGCGCATCCATAAACTTGAGTTCTGCTTCTTTACTGGTCTCTGGAAGGTTGAAATACAACTGAACGCCGGCAGGATGATTGGTACCTGCTGTCTCAGATGTTTTGCCTCCGCCGCCATACCCTGCCGTAGGATGAACGCTGAACAAACGCACCGTTTCCTTCGCGGTAGCAGCCCCTACTTCATCCCATAAAATGTTCAGATCATCAAGCACCCAGAAGCTCCGGCCCTGCGTTGCCAAAATGAGGTCGTTGTCTTTGAGCGCCATGTCGGTAATAGGAACTTGCGGGAGATTCAGCTGGAAAGGCATCCACTTCGCCCCATTGTCTGTGCTGATATACATTCCAAATTCGGTTCCGCAATACAGCAAACCTTTCACTGAGCGGTCTGCGCGAATAACCCTCGTAAAGTGGGTCTTTGCAATCCCTGTGGTCATCAATCGCCAAGATTTCCCGTAATCGATGGTGTGGTAAAGGTACGGCTGGTAATCTCCCAGCTTGTAGCGGGTAGCCGCAACATACAGTCCGCCTTTCTGGAAAGGATCAACCTCTATGCTGTTGATCAAGGTCCATTCCGGAAGTTCCTTCGGGGTCACGTTCTGCCATTCTTTTCCGCCGTCACGAGACACATGAATGAGTCCGTCATCAGAACCACACCAAATCAGATCTTTCTCATAGGGCGACTCTTCTGCCGCGAAAATCGTAGCGTAATATTCAACTCCCGTGTTGTCCTTGGTGATAGGTCCTCCAGACGAAACCAGCTTGTCAGGATCATTCCTACTGAGGTCTGGTGAAATGACCTCCCAGCTCTCACCACCATTGGTTGAAGTGTGTAAAAACTGTGAACAGGTATAAAGCTTGTTCTGATCATGGGGCGAAAAGAAAACCGGAAAGTTCCATTGAAAACGGTACTTCATGGCGTCTACTCCATCGCCCAACGTATTTTCTGGCCAGACATTGATGGCGCGGGTCATATCTGTATGGTGGTTGTAGCGGGAAAGAAATCCGCCGTAACTCCCTCCATAAACAATATCGTTGTCGTTCGGGTCGGGCGCCAAATGAGCGCTTTCGCCCCCAGCTGTTGACTCCCAATTCTCTTCGGTAATGTTCCGCCCTTCAGATCTCGAATCGATGCGAATGGCTGAATTGTCTTGCTGCGCGCCGTAGATGCGGTAGGGAAAATCATCATCAGTGGTCACACGGTAGAACTGCGCGGTTGGTTGGTTCATGTAGGTAGACCAAGTTTTCCCCGCATCATAAGTAACTTGAGCGCCGCCATCATCCGCAATGATCATGCGTTCAGGATTTTCTGGCGCCACCCATAAATCGTGGTGATCACCGTGCGGTGCGCGGTTGCTTTTAAAGGTCTTTCCACCATCGCTAGAAACGTGGTAGTCAACGTTCATGACATAGACCTTGTCTACATCTTTTGTGTCGGCGTAAATACGCGAATAATACCACGCCCGTTGGCGCAGGCTCCGGTCGCTATTAACAAGCGCCCATTTCTTTCCGCCGTCATCTGAGCGGAACACCCCTCCTTTTTCATTCTCAATAATGGCCCATAGGCGATCAGGATCTGCAGGCGAAACCGTTACCCCAATGATTCCCATATCGCCTTTCGGCATGCCTTCATTTTCCATGAGCGAAGCCCACGTTTTTCCGCCATCGGTAGATTTCCAAAGCACTGACCCCGCTCCTCCAGAAGAGAAATCATGCGGTGAACGTCGAACGTTCCAAGTGCTGGCATAGAGGATTTCCGGATCTACGGGATCCATGATTAGATCTACTGCTCCTGAACGTTTATTGGCGAAAAGAATCCTTTCCCAAGTCGTTCCTCCGTCGGTAGATTTGTATACACCACGTTCTTCTGAGTCTTTAAAAAGGTCGCCCAAAACAGCTGCATAGACAATGTCTGGATTGGTTGGGTGGATGCGCACCCGTGGAATGTGTTGTGATTTTTTCAATCCGATGCTGACCCAACTTCTGCCTCCATCACTGGATTTATACATCCCCGTACCGGGAGAAACATTCCCTCTGACCGTTACTTCACCTCCACCTACATAAATGACATTGTGGTGCGAAGGCGAGACAGCCACTGCACCAATTGAACCTCCAAAGTACCCATCAGAAAGGTTCTCCCAAGTGGACCCTCCATTTTTGGTTCGCCAAACGCCCCCACCTGTAACGCCCATGTAAAAAAGAAGCGGTTCCCCTTCCACTCCCGTCACGGCTGCCGACCTTCCACCGCGGAAAGGACCAATACAACGAAAGTTGAGCCCTTCGTTAATGACTGGAAAAGCATCTTTACTTCTGTCAAGTTGAGCTGTGGTAGGATTCATTAAACCTCCTGCAAAAAATAGTGAGAACAATAGTATCCAATTCTTCATTTTTCAAGTCTTTGGTCTGGGTGCAAATTCACAGCGCATCTTGGCGCATTTTGAATGAGCTAAAGATATGGATGAATTTGATTTGTGAAAAGGAAAATTTTAATGGGATGGAGGGGTTTCACGAATTGGCCAGACCTAAAGGGCTGACCCTACGACCTAAAGAGATGACCCTACGATGTTCTGCACATGTTACGAGCGATAGATTGTCATCAACTGCAATAACCCTCACAAAAGCTCCAATGAAGGCTTAGCGTAATGTGCCCTTGCAAATGACGACAGCTATTGTAGAATCATAAGAAGGCATCTGTAGTGGTCAGACCTAAAGGGCTGACCCTACGACCTAAAGAGATACCCCTACGACCTAAAGAGATGACCCTACGATCTAAAGGGCTGACCCTACGGTGTTCTGCACATGTTACGAGCGATGGATTGTCATCAACTGCAATCACCCTAACAAAAGCTCCAATGAAGGCTTAGCGTAATGTGCCCTTGCAGATGACGACAGCTTTTGAAGAATCATAAGAAGGCATCTGTAGTGGCCAGACCTAAAGGGCTGACCCTACGACCTAAAGA
>Ga0222686_1000566_pt1 | contig 10816 bp, 7 predicted proteins | sample AntAcemetage1159_FD_181400 | JGI IMG/M metagenome (GOLD analysis project Ga0222686, IMG submission 181400) | Saline water microbial communities from Ace Lake, Antarctica - #1159 | ecosystem: Environmental > Aquatic > Non-marine Saline and Alkaline > Saline | place: Antarctica: Ace Lake...
ATCTGACAGACAAGTTCCTTTTAATGATCCTTATTTTTCTAACATTGACGGTGAGATTACTGAGCGCTTCATTTATTCTGACAGCTTGTTTCACTACAGCGTTGGAAACACAAATGATGTTTTAAAACTGCATGCACTTCAAAGAGAGCTTCTTGAAAGCGGTTACCATGAGGCATTAGTGCGAGATGTATCTACAAAAAATTACAAAGATGAAACTGTAAAGAGTGGGAGTTACTATTCAGATGAAGAGAAGGAAGTGATGAACTCCATGGTGCAATCTTTGGAGAACATTCAATTTGAGGTGAATAGCTCGCTGATTTCAGCTTCGTCCAAAAAGAATTTAAATCAAATTGTTTCCATTTTACGAATGGATGAAGGGTTTAGATTAAAAGTGTCAGCTCACACAGACAACAAAGGAGGGGTTGCTTCGAATCAGAAATTATCAGAAGAAAGAGCCGCGGCAGTAGTTGATTATTTAGTTGGAAGAAGCATTGCAGCCGATAGGATTTATGCAAAAGGCTACGGAGCTTCTAGGGCGATGGCCAGTAATCAGAGCGAAGCAGGTAGATTTCAAAATAGGCGAGTAGAGTTTACTTTGCTATTCGAGGAATAATCTGAAACTTTTACAGCAAGGGTTCGTAAATCATCACATAAACTGTTTAGATGATACGTCTTTTCACCCTAGTACTTAGTCTTTCAAGTTCAGTCATCTTGTTCGCTCAAGCTGTTCCTGCAACCGAAGAGAATATTCCTTATTTGGTCACGTTCGGAAATGAAGCGGAGCCCTCATGGGGAGACGATGATTTTTGTCAAGTATTCTTCTTTTCGGTACCTAAAGAACAAAACCAACCGGTATATATACGTGTTTATGACCCTGATTGCGGCGGAGCGGTAGACGAAATGAAGTCTAGTTTCAACACACTCACGCGTTTCTCTGTGTTTGGGGGTAAAGGCTGCATTTCTGATGACGACTCACGCTCTACTAATCCCATTGGGAATTTTAAGAGTGGGAATCTGATTTCAAGTAAAACATTCGGCCAAAAAAGCACTTACGATGAGAGCTGGTATACTTTTGGGCCACTCAACCCGAGTGAAGGTGAGCTGTCAGATGTATACGGGGGCTATATTTTTAAAATGATCTGTGAGGGAGTAAGAGGAGATGATGGAAATCTTTATCGTTATTTTCTTTCAACCAGTCCAGATTCAAACATCCCTGTTGAAGGCGGAAATGCCTTTACGTTTGAATATACGTTTAGATTGCATTCTGACGCATGGCAGACTTCACATGTCTACCCTTACATTGATGAAGACGTTGTGTATTTAGCGCAGGCAAATTTCGATTGGGATGATGACGGCTTCATTCGAATTTATTCTGTGATCACGTTCGCCGCTGAATTAGAGACTTCCAGTGATGACAACTGGTCAACCAGTCAATACATGATAAAAAATGAGGAACGAGGCAAATCACTAGACATTCAATTTACGAAAGATGATCAGCATCATGTAAACAACAACAACGTGGTGTTCTATGTGACGAACCAATATGGAGAGTTGCTTCCATTTTACACCGTTCCAATTGGTGGTATTCCCAAATTCAAAGGGAAAGGGCGCGCTGAACCAGTTCATAGAAGATGAGGAAACTAGTCATTCTTGGCTTACTGATGGGGATAAGTGCATTTACCTTCGCCCAATCATTCAAATATGAGTTCATTGATGAAAGTCAAGGGCTTTTTGAGCGATTCGTGTATTCTTTAGAGCAGGATCAGAATGGCTACATCTTGATTGGAACCACTGAAGGCTTATTTCGGTTTGACGGATTTGAGTTTAAACAATTTGATGTCCAAAGCGGACTGGCAGAACCTTTCGTCACATGTTCAAAGAAATTTTCTGATAAATGGATATTACTTGGTCACAATCAAGGCGGGATCTCTGTGTACAACGGAGAGGGGGTAGACTCCGTTTTTGTGAGCAGAGACCATCAAAGTAGAATCAAGTCTTTTGCTATCTTGAAGCAAGCGGCTTTTGCTTTTTACCAAGACGGAAAAGTAGTTAGACTAGATAGCTTATTGCAATCTGAAATGGTTGCAGTGGATTTTGAAGGAGCACTCATCTCGTCTGCAGTAGAGTGGAATAATAAAATTGCCGTAGGAACTGATTTTGGCCTTGCGCTAATGGATCCCGCAAATGACTTCGAGCTTGTTTGGGATGAGAACCTATTGGGCCAATCTGTTTCTGCACTTACAACAAACAGTGAGACAGGTGAACTTTTAGTGGCTTGTGAAGAGGAAGGTGTTTATTTGGTTGAAGGGCTGAATAAAGAACATGTTTTAGTGCAAGTTCCTTTTGAAGGGATAGAGCTCATGCGGATCAACCAAATGGAGGTGACCAATAGACAGGAAGTTTGGCTGGCCACCAAGGCCAATGGTATGATTAGGCTTTCCAATTTAGAAGACTCAACGTTTGAACGCGCAGAATTTATCAATAAAGGAAAAGCGAAAAGGGTAGAAAGTGTAGCAACATTCCTTGTCGATCGTGAAAATATTATTTGGCTCGGAAGCCAAGGAGAAGGTTTGGTGAAAATGAATGACAATATTTTCACGCAATTTAATCTTGGTGTATCGAAGCAATCCAAAACGGTTCATTCCGTATTATTAGAAGATAACATTGCTTGGGTTGGAACTACAACTGGTCTGCTGAAGATGACCAAAGATTTAGACTCAACACTTACTGCTTTCAATTACTTTGATAATGAGAATAGGCCGCTGAATGTGAACAGTGTATTCAAAGATTCCAAGGGAGTAATCTGGGTGGGAACGAACTCGCATGGCCTCCTTTACATAGATGAAAATGAATCATTGCGTTCATTGAAGCTAGCAGATGATTTACTCAACCAACGCATCAATTGCATTGCCCAACAGCATGGGGTAATCTATGTTGGAACAGACTATGGACTCTATCAAATCAAAGACTTTTTGGTGAAAACCCATTTGTCTATGCAGTCAGGTTTGCCCCACAATGTTGTGAATGCTTTAATGAGAGACAAACAAGACCGCATGTGGATTGGTGCGAATAGTGCCACCTTAACTTACATTGAGGATGGCGAAATTCAGAACATCCCCTTGCCACTTCAAGGGAAAATAGTAGACATTAAGTCTTTTTCAGAAGACCTAGAGGGAAGAATTTGGATTGGAACTGACGGTGCAGGTGTTGCAATGATTGACGGCAACAAATGGAGGCTTTATGACCGAGATATGGGCCTGTTCTCTGACTATTGTTACTTGGTTCAATCTGACAATAAGGGAGATGTTTGGATAGGACACCGGGGAGGTCTGAGTATGGTTAATCCTGAATCAGGGTTCATTGAAAACTATAGCAACAAAGAGTTTGGAGTATTGAATTTTCAGGGCAATGCAGTAACATTGGATCATTTCGGTGAATTGTTCATGGGAACTGATAATGGAATTCTGAGGTGTTCAGCATCTGAGGATATTTCTGAAAGTATGAAGCCCGTTACGAACCTCACCTCAGTGCTTATTTCTGATAGTCTGTATGATCACAATGAATACATCAGTCTAAGAGCAGGCACGTACAAGTTCGAGTTTAAGTTTCGAGGAATTCATTTCCGTGATGCACAAGACGTAAGCTACAGGTACTTTTTGGAGGGACATGACATTGAATGGTCCGAAAGCTCATCTTCCAATATTGCACGTTATACAAGGTTGAATCCCGGTGAATACACATTTAAGGTCAGGGCATACAATAAAAATGACGTAGGAAGTGATGAGGTAGCAAGTGTTATGTTCATTATTGACCATCCATTTTGGAAAAAGTTGTGGTTCTATCTCTTGGTTTCAGGGATTGTTTTTTTCATTGTCAGATTTGTGATTAGGAGACGAGAACGAATCATGATTCAGAACCAGGATTTTCTGCAGAAAGAACTCGATCTAAGAACACATGAAGTTGTTGAGCAAAATAAAGAGCTAGCTGTTATTAATAAAGACATTACGGATAGTATTTTATATGCCAAGAACATTCAACGAGCTATGCTGCCCCATAGCTCAACTCTTAGCGATTCTTTTGATGAATCATTTGTGTTTCTAAAGCCAAGAGACATTGTAAGTGGTGATTTTTACTGGGTAGAAAAGTTCAATAATAAAATCTTGATTGCCTGCGGTGATTGCACAGGACATGGAGTTCCAGGTGCCTTCATGTCTCTTATTGGAATTGTATTGCTAAAAGATGTTAGCAGAAACCCAAATATTTGGTCTCCTAGTACCCTGCTCAATTCGCTTGACAGAGAGCTCACCGGGATGCTGAGAGGTGAGAATACTGATTTTAGTGTTCAAGACGGGATGGACATTAGCATTGTTGAATTCGATTTTGAGACCAGAATTCTTCGAACAGCCAGTGCGAGAAGACCAATAATCGTTTATCAAGATGGGGAACGAATAGAATTGAAAGGAGATCGTTATTCAATTGGTGGAGATGCTTTCGGTGAGGTTAAAAGTTTTGGGTTGAGCGAAATACAGCTCAGAAAGGGAGACTCTTTCTATCAGTTTAGTGATGGAATAACAGATCAATTTGGTGGGCCAAATGGAAAGAAGCTAAAGAAAAGTGGTGTACTACAGTTGCTTGATTCAGTGCAAAATCAGAGTTTAGAAGCTCAACGTAAAACCATTCATCATAAGTTCTTCCAATGGAAAGGACACAATGAACAAATAGACGATGTTATTATGGTAGGAATAAAGGTTTAACAAGCGCTCAATCAACGAACTCATTCTTTAAAATGCTGTAGATATGGGTGTTTCTCCTGAACCCATCTTTCATGACGCTATGGCTCCTTAACTCGCCTTCTAGCGTAGCTCCCAACTTTTCAATGGCTTTTTGAGACCGCACATTGCGGCTATCAGTTTTAAATTCAACGCGCTCTATTTGTAACTCATGGAAGGCGTATGAAAGCATTAATTGTTTGCAAAAGCCATTTAGCCCCGTGCCTTGAACTTCTTTTCGAATCCACGTCCAGCCAATTTCCAATCGTTTGTCTTTCGCTGAATAACTGCCGAAGCTGGTGCTGCCCACGTATGCCTGACTTACTTTGTCGAAAATGGCGAATGGAAATCGAGTTCCTAACTCACGCGCTGCAAAGGCTTGATCAAAATTTGCTCTAAGTGCTTCGGCGGAGCCAAAAGGAGATGGAGAAAACTGCAGCAGATCTGGCTGCGAAAGCGCAATTTCAACCAAAGCATCGAAATGCTCTTCTGTTAATGCTTCCAGACGAATGGAAGCAGATTCAAGTAGGGTTCTCATTGGTTTTCATTTCTTTAAGGTGTGCCTGAAAAGCGGCTTCACTCAGGCGCGGCCAGCGATTGTTTTCATTCTCAAGCATATCAGAAATGAGCACACGCTCAGGTAAAATTTTGGCATGCAACTCATGTATGAGGTAAAGTGAACCTAACCTCTGGTATTCTGTTAGTTTTTCTAGGGAATGAATCGCGTAGAAAGAAGCTCCACCGTTGATTTTACAATAAATGGGAAAGGTTGTTTCGTTCACAGGTTGTAACTTTACCGCAATATGGAAAATATTCACTGGAATCAGGCGCTTGATCTTGGCAAGCAACAAAAATGGGTTGAAGCAATAGTGCTTTATCAATTGGCTTTGGTGGCTTTGCCTGAACATCCAGATTTACTTCATGACCACGGAGTTTGCCTTTTTCAATTGGGAAGAGGCTTTGAAGCCATGAATGAATTGAACAAAGCAGCACTCTATCAACCTGAATATAGCTACAGGTATTCTTCAAGAGCGTGGATTAAAGTGGCTCTGAAAGATTATGATGGAGCGTTAGCAGATTATAAAAAAGCAATTGATCTGGACCCCGAAGATGCCATTGCCATGAATAACTTAGGGATGTTGGAAGAACAAATGGGCTACCACAAAGAGTCTAAAGAGCGTTTTCTAGTAGCTGATGAGCTGCAAGGAATCCTTAACAAGAATGGAATTGCTTTGCCGTTGAATGAGGAAGATTTCAAGCTGCCTGCTCGTTCTGAAAAGCCTGTAAATGAAATAGAAACTCCAATTTCAAGTCCAGCAGAAAGCCTTTTTAAAGAGGAGCAATTGACCCGTGGAAACGTAGTTTCTTCTGTATTCACCAAAAATGGCTTCAAAGAATTCATTGCATTTGTTCGGAACGGGTTTAAATTGGGCGACAAAGATTAAGATTCGTGACTACTTTTCTCAGTGAACTGGCTGACTATTTATTAGACAAACATCAATCCCAATTTCGTGATGTAACGGTTGTCTTGCCCGGAAAACGATCAGGAATATTCCTCAAAAGGGAGCTGACGAAAAGAGGTTACCACGGATGGCTTCCAAAAATCACAACGCTTTCAGAATTATTCGCTGACATGGCGAAAATGAAGAGGGGAGACGCATTGGACCTCACATTTGAACTTTTTATTTGTCATCAAAAACGGTCGTCCAAAGAGGAGTCTTTTGAGGCGTTCTTGCAATGGGGAAGCACCTTGCTGGCAGATTTCAATGAAGTTGACCACTATTTGATTGGGGCGAAAACCATCTTCAAAAACATCAAAGATTTCAAAGACATTGAAGAATGGAGTTTTGGTGAAGATGACCTCACTGAAACGCAGCAGAAATTTGCTGGATTTTGGGAAACTCTGCTTCCGCTTTACAACGCTTTTCACCTCCACATGGATCAAATAGGACTGCATTATGGCGGTGCTATTGCAAGAAAAGTCGCTTCTGATCCGGTGGGAATGTTCAAAGCTACTCAGTCTGAATACCTTATTGTTGCAGGGTTGAATGCATTAACGAAGGCAGAACAGAAAGTGATTAAATCACTGCAAGACAGGGAACTTTGTACGGTCTTTTGGGATGCTGACAATTACTATGTTCAGCAAAAGAAAGTTGAAGCTGGGCACTTCATTCGCCAGATGCTTGATTTGGGAAATGCCAAGCGTTTGCCTGCCAATTTCTTGGGGGCGAAGAAAACCATTAATGTAGTGGGTAGCAGCTCTACCGTCAACCAGATGCAATACATCTACAATGAATTGGCCAAGTCTGACGGTGATGCCACTGAGATTGGGATCGTGCTCCCAGATAATTCTGTTCTCCCTTCATTACTTCCGTCTATTCCTGAGCAGTTTGACAGCATCAACGTGACCATGGGAGAGTCACTGGCGCATACACAGTACAAATCTTTGTGCAACGCCTTTTTCAGGCTGTTTGACGTCAATGGAAAAAAACTGCGCTATGCAGCACTCCTGAGTTTTCTTAGACACCCGTTATTAAATCAGAAAGCGGAGCGTCCAATGCAGGGCATTGAAAAATTTATCATCAAAAACAATTTGGTCTTCATTGGAGCGCAAGATTTAAAGGCCGCCCGTTCAGCTGAGTTTGACAAAGGGAAATTCGGAACTTTTTTGGCCGAACTCTACAAAGCTGTTGAGAGCAGAACCATTGAAGATGTATTAGATGCGTTCAAACTTTTGCTCGTGGCAGTTCGTCCGTTTGAAGCGTTAAAAGAAGGTGACAATCAAGGTTGGAAAAGACGCAAAGTGCAGTCCTGGAACCTGATGCAATCTTTAGTGGTGAAGCTAGCCAGATTGACATCGGTGTATCCCATGTTGGAAGGCATAGAAAAGAAGAACCGCATTCGCGCGTTGGAGCGCATTATGATGAAATTGCTGGGGAAGCTGCAGATTGACTTAAAAGGAGAGCCGCTCAAAGGGCTCCAGATTATGGGGCTTTTAGAATCACGCGCGCTTGATTTTAAGAAGGTATTTATTCTGAGCGGCAATGAAGGGGTAGTGCCGAAGCAGTCATTTACTGAATCTATGATTCCAAGTGAGATCCGTTATGGGTTCGGACTGCCAACGCGTTTTGACCGCGATGCCATTTTTGCCTACTACTATTACAGGCTCATCCAGCGGGCTGAAGAGGTCCACTTGCTCTATACTTCGGGTGAATCAAGTCATCTCACAGGCGAAAAGAGTAGGTACATTCAACAGCTTGAAAGTTGTCATTTACTTGCTGATGCAGGATCGAAACCCATCTCAAAAAGCATTCGTTCTTCGACCCCAAAACATTTGCCTGTTATTCCTGAAATACAAGAAAGTGAATGGGCGAAGAAAAGACTAGATCAGTTGCTTGAATCTGGGCTTTCGCCTTCAGCATTGAATAAATGGATTGCCTGTCCGGCAGATTTTTACTTCAGGTACATCCTTGGGCTTCGCGAACAAGACGATGTAGAAGAAGAGATGGAAAGTTCCACCTTCGGAAGCATGATTCATGAGGTGCTAGAAAAAGGATTGCAAGCAGAAGTAGGAAAACAGCTCACCGTTGAGGCATTGAAGAAATTAAAAACGGAACTCATTCCACGCATGGATGACGCGCTGACAGAGGTGCGCTACAGAAAAGAATTAACAACGTCAGGCGTCAATTATTTGAGCAAGAAAGTAGCCATTCGCTATTTAGAAAAATTGCTAGACAAAGAGATTGAAGTGGTAGCGCAAAACAAGGTTGAATTGGTTGACCTAGAACAGTCATTTGAAAAAGAGGTTTCGTTTCAGGAAGGCACAAGAAAGGCACTCATTAAAGGAAAGGCAGACCGCATTGACAGGTTCAATGGCACCTTGCGCATTGTTGATTACAAGTCTGGCAAGGTGAGTGGGTCTGATTTGAATTTGGCTGACAATTGGAAAGATCAATTGCAGTCATCTAAGAAGAGCAAGGCGTTACAAACCTTGATTTATGCCATTTTAGCACGATTCAAGTTCAACGAAGATGCCTTGGCAGGAATCATCTCAACCAGAAATTTTACCCCCGGATTTATGTCGGTCACCTACGGAAGAGAAAACACGCCGTTGGTCATGGATCAAAAATTTGCGCTTGACTTCATTGATTGGCTTTCTGAGCGTTTAGATGAGATTTCGTCAGGAAGCAAAGCCATTTTGCACAGTGAAGATTCATTGTACTGTGAGTATTGTGTTGATTTGAAGGTGTGATTGGATAAGAGGTTTTTAGTTTCTTTCGACTGTAGTCTGAATGTCTAAAATGCTTGTGTTTTCTTCCGCTTCCTCAAATAACGCCTTCACCTCTGCTTTCTGAAGTTCAATAATGGCGAAGATCCCAAGAAGAATCCCAAGAATGCCTGTTAGGCAATTCAAGATTGAGACTACGAAGATGAATGAGTGGTTTTTCTGCTTACCGATGTAACTAGACGCAAGGAAGTTGAGCGTGCTGATCACAGCAAATAGCAAGGCTATAAATCCGCCGATTACTAAGAAAATATAGCCAGGATTGAAATTTGGTCCAGCAGCAAGACTCGGGTCTTGAAATGCATTTTGAAAAGCTCCAACGGTGCTACCCATAAACATGCCGAAACCAGCATAAATTAGTCCGAACAGAAAACCAAAAATCCCCAGTAAGCCCTTGACTAAGAACAGGGTTTTGAAAAGAGATAGATTGTTTGTTTTCATTCGAATTGCTTGCGGGGTGAATTTACAATGAAGCGAATTTACAATTTTATGAATCGCTCCAATGCGGACGCAGATTTATAGAATGGGAATTATTGAGGGCATCTAAACTCACCATTCTTTCAGTACTGATCGTTTTTCATCCTGATGGTTTTAAATTCTCAAATGTCTTTTTGGTAACGCTTAACCATGTCTTCATTTGATTCAGCAGGCGATTCCGTATTGAGTTGGTCTTTCAGAATCTCACCCATAGAAGGAAATGATCCTCTGGCTATTTGAGCACTTTCGTCCCATAATTTTGAGCGCATGAAAGCCTTTGCACAGTGCATGAAAACCTTCTCTATGTGAATCAAGATGATTGATTTTGGTGGATTCTTTTCGTCCTTGAACAAAGAAAGGTGTTCGTCATCAGTTGAAATTTCAGCCCGTCCGTTCAAACGAAGCGTTTCATCAACGCCCGGAATGCAAAAGAGCAAGCCTACATTTCCAGTTTCAAGAATGTTGGTGAGTGAGTCAAGCCTGTTGTTTCCTTTCGCATCAGGAATCGCAATTAATTGAAGGTTGATGATTTGAACGAAACCTGGATTTCCGCCGCGAGGAGAAGCATCAACCGCGCCTGATTCAGAAAAGGAAGAAAGGACGAAGAAGGGTGAAAATTGAATGAATTTGGAAGTATGTTTTTCAAGCGAAGAAAGTTCTTTTTGTACCGCCCGTTCATTGGGTTGATCATACAGTGATCTAAGTTGCTCTTCACTTGTGATGCGCATAGTGCTTCTTTTTCTGCAAGGAACGAAAAGCTAGGTTAAAAAGAAAGGCAGGTCCCACTGACCTGCCTTTCTGAATGTATTCAAGTAAGTTAAACTACCGCTGAATCATCACTTCTTGAGTGTGGTTCAAATTTTTGCCCGTTAGGCGCACCACATACATTCCTGCGTATACGGTTTGCACATCAAAATAAGCAATGGTACTTCCTTTTGAGATCACTTTTGAATCTACCAGTTTTCCATTTAGATCAAACAACTCTACCATCAGGTTCTCAAGGACCAGTGCATCAACTTGAACGGCAATGAGGTCAGAAGCCGGATTAGGAAAGATATCTATTTTAACATCTGATTTCATTTCGGCCATGCCAGTAGAACCGTCATAAACCGTCACGTCTTCACTGATTGCGTCTACAGAAAGGTTTGTGGCAACTCCGTAAAAGGTAGGTCCAACTGCGTATGGATAAGCTGAGTTCCAGTCTTCATCTACGGTACAGAAATAAGCATAAGTTCCATCTGGGTATTCAGGGGTGATGCAAAACCTGCCATTGTGCTCATCTAAA
>Ga0222686_1000567_pt1 | contig 10814 bp, 6 predicted proteins | sample AntAcemetage1159_FD_181400 | JGI IMG/M metagenome (GOLD analysis project Ga0222686, IMG submission 181400) | Saline water microbial communities from Ace Lake, Antarctica - #1159 | ecosystem: Environmental > Aquatic > Non-marine Saline and Alkaline > Saline | place: Antarctica: Ace Lake...
GACGAATTAGCCGTAGAGTAAACGTTTATATCCGTTTATAAACGTTTATAAACGGATAGATCCGCTCTGGGTAGGGTGTTGAGGGTTTTGAATTATTTGCATGAATCGCGAAATTATTTTTTGTAACGGTGCTTCTTCAAAGAAGTATTCAGGATAGAGATGACTTGAAAATTTTTGACTTCAGTCTCAACTGGCATTGTCAAAGAATAGAACATACTTTGTCTTGTGAAAAATTTATTAAATTTGAATCAGAGTGTCATATTTCAGTTGATAATCTTTTGTAGTATAACGTCGCTCAAATAAAATAACCGCACTACTTACCCTTACCTTCCGGTCGAATCAACCTAGTCTAACCAATTAAACCAGAGAACAATGAAAAAAGTAATTTATGCCCTATTGTGCATTCTATTTTCAAACTTGATCCTTGCCCAAGGTTCTGAGAATTATATTCAAAATCAGTTAATAATAAAATTTAATGCTGATGTAGATTATTATTTAAAAAATTGCCTCCTGAAGCAAAAGTTTAGAAATAGCGTGTTGACGCCCTAAACAAAGAATACCAAGTTGAAAAAATCAAGATTATAGGAAATAAAAAAATCGGCGACACCTATATTTTAATATTCAAAGAGGATCAAAATATAGAACAACTTATTCGAGTCTATGAGAATACCTTTTTGTTTGAATATGTTGAACCCAATTATATTGGAACAGGCGGCGGTAAAAAAGCATCGTTTCAGACGAGTCAAGATGACACCTATTTCTCTAGACAGTATGGATTGTATAACGACGGTACCTTTTCATTATCGCCTGCTATGGACGATGCAGATATAGATATGGAACTGGCTTGGGAAATAGAACAAGGTGATCCATCAATTATTGTAGCGGTCTTGGATGCAGGCTTAAGAATGGGGCATCCTGAGTTTGCAGGAAGAATTTGGAACAATAGTCTGGAAATGAATGATGGCACGGATGGAGATGACAATGGCTTTATTGATGACATAGAAGGGTGGGATTTTGCGAATGACGATAATGATCCTACAGATGACCACGGTCACGGAACAAATGTGACGGGAATAATCGGAGCAAATGCCAATAACAATTTAGGATATGCGGGAGTGGACTGGAACTGCAAGTTAATGGTTTGTAAGATTTTAGATCAAAACGGTTCAGGGCTTTATTCATGGTGGACAGATGCCATTTATTATGCGGTTGACAATGGGGCTAAAGTGATCAATATGTCTGTAGGAGGATCAGGCTTCTCTAACTCCATGCAAGAAGCTGTTGATTATGCCTACAACGGTGGAGTCACTATTGTGGCATGTATGATGAATGAAAACAACCAAGTATCTTATTACCCTGCGAAATATCAAAAGACCATAGCTGTTGGAGCTACTGACGCAAGCGATATACGTGCTGCTCCGTTTTTCTGGAGTTCAGAAAGCGGTAGCAATTATGGAGCCCACATTGATGTCGTTGCTCCTGGTAATTATATATACGGGTTGAGTTATTCATCAAATACAAACTACAACTCATATTGGGGAGGAACATCTCAAGCTACTCCTTTGGTTTCTGGATTAAGCGCCTTGTTATTGTCCCAAGATCCAGGCAGAACACCAGATGACATCAGGGCCATATTAAGAGATACTGCAGAAGATCAGGTAGGTGATACGTTTGAGGATGTTGAAGGATTCGACGTTTATTATGGCTACGGCAGAGTAAACGCACATCAAGCTCTTCTTGAAAGTGTATTAAGCAATAATCAGTCTTACGGTGACGATTCACAAGTGTCCATTTTTCCAAATCCTTCTTCTGATTATTTGTACGTACAAGGTGAAATAGCCTTTGATGAAATTAGCATCGTAAATATGGCAGGTGCTGTATTGTATAGAAAAGAAATACTTAGTCATTCGGAGTTGCTGAAAATTGATATTTCTGATTTACCCAAAGGGCTTTACATTATTTCTGTGTCAGAAAAGGATACCAAGATGATTGTCGCCAAAAAAGTAATTAAAAACTAGGCTTTTGCTTTTTGGTATGCATCCAGTGGCATTGTACATTATCAAAAGTTACTTTTCATCTAGAAGCCTCTTGGTGCTATATTCGCAACACCAATCAACTCCAATGAAAACACTAAAATTTGTCTCATTTATTCTAGTTCTGGTATTGCTTGCATGCACCAACAAAGTCGAGCATGGAACGAGCGACGTTTCTGTAGAATCAATTGACAAATCAAGTGTGGCCGCTCCAGAGAATCAAGTCCTCTATGATCTGATCAAAAAAAAGGACAGTTTGCTTTTTCAGGTCGGTTTTAATCAAATAGATACATCGCAAGTGGCGTCATTGACAGCCACTGATTTTGAGTTTTATCACGATCAGCATGGCGTAACGGATACAAAAAGTGCATTTATTGAAAGCATAAATAGCATTGGAGAGCTACCCTTCAAAACATGGAGAACTTTGGTGGAAGGGTCTATGGAAGTATTCCCTTTGTACAAGGACAATAGCCAAGGGCTGTACGGCGCCATTCAACATGGGGGTCATGATTTCTACCAACAAATAGAGGGAGAGAATGCGCGCAAAACCAATACGGCTCGGTTTACTCATTTATGGATTATTGAAGCTGGAGAATGGAAATTAAAACGTGTGCTGAGTTACGATCATCAGTTTCCAGAATAAACCGGGTGGTTTTGGTTTATATGCCGCATTGAAAGCCTATTCCTATCTGGTATCTTCTTGATCAGAAAAAGCCATCTCCAGCGGTCAATAACCAGGAAGCGAAAGACGTAGCGGGCGAAGACTATAAACTCATTGGCAGCTGATCGGGTGCCAATGCTATTGCTGCATGGATGTTTTTGTTCAAAAATGGCCCTTTTGGTTGGCAAGAGAAAGTCTTCATACTGCAGAAGCGCACCGAGTGGGTATGCAGTTAGTTGGGCCTGCTAAGCGTGGAGTATTACTGTCATCCGTTCTTGAACATCATCACTATTCACAGTGGCTTAGTGCCTGACGATCATCATTCACCCCAATGGCATAAGATCGCGATCATGGAACCATTGAGAAACTCATGTTGCTAATCGAAGATCTTAAAGCTGGCTTGCCCGAAAAGATATAGGCTTGGGGGCTGGCTATCTATAATACACATGATTGTTTCGATAGCTATCTGTAGCCTCCGAATGAGAGCATTCTGGAAGCCCACTGCCAAAATTGAGGAGACTTGTCCCCACAAAAAAAGCCCCTCTACTCTCAGTCAAGGGGCTTTTATCATTTGAAAAATATGCGGTAATTCCTACCGGAAGGTTACACCCATCCCGATAATTGATTTCAGTTGATGCAAAAATAGATAGCCCGATGAGAACTCTCTACAGGTGAAACCCTGAGATTTTTAAGGTTTTTCCCTGAGAAGAGAGGGGTTTTTACCCTGAGGGGTTTTTTGGGGATGGCAGATGCGACTGGATATGTCAAAAAAATGCAGGCTTTTCTTAAAAACACAATGAATTAAAAAAGCCCTCCGAAATAGTTCAAAGGGCCTTGCTTGTTACATGACAGATGTTCTATCCTTATCGCGCAATAATAAACTTCTCGTTTACTACTTCGTTCAGAGTTGTCAAACGGTAGATGTACACTCCATTCGGAAGTATCGAACCATCAAACGCGTAACGGTATTCGTTGTTTGCTTGAGCAACACCCGTAAAGATGGCGTCTACCAAGCGTCCACTCATGTCATATACATCAAGTGTAGCGTATCCTCCGTCTACAACTGAAAAAGTCACATTTGACTGACCCGTTGTTGGATTTGGTAAAGAAGAGATAACTGCTCCAACTGGAGTAGAGAATGGCTGGTAAGAACTAAATGCTCCAGCAACTAGTGGTGTTTGTGAACAACCACAACGCACTCTCCATTCGTAATCTGTTCCTGGCTGTAGAGCGCTGAACGGAATGTTAAAACCGCTTGCACCTGCTCCTCCAATAATTTGAGAACCAAGAGTTGCACCACCTGCCAATCGAACTTGAATCTGACATCCAATTTGATTCGGAGCAGGAGACCAAGCAATAGAAGCTGCGCCACCTGTCAATGTAGTTGAAAGACTTTCTTCATCTACAGCAGGGAATGGATTGCTGCAGTTGTTATTTTCCTCACATTCTAAGCTGATTGTGAATAGTTCGCCTCCAGGATTCCAGTTGAATACTCGAACGTAGTAGGTACCAGCCGCTGGGGTGTCTAGCGTTATTGATTCACCTGAAAATGTTCCACCAGTGAAGTTTGAGTCAGCACAAGCCACTTCGGTAAGGGCGCCACATTCACCTGAATAAACGAACATTACAGCATCCATCAAAGAACTTGAAGTAGCCGCATTGGTATCAACGACTACAGTGTAGCTAGAAGAACCATCTGTTGAGAATGCATACCATGCATCTTCTGGCTCAGCTGTTTCAAAATCGTTGCAAATATTGTTCAAGCCAGCAGTAGCTGTCGTTCCAACAGTCGTTCCATCCACACTTTCACCACATACAAGCAAAAAAGAAATGTCTTCGCAATTGTCGTTGGCAATGGGAACAAATCCTCCTGAACAACTGCAATCGTCTTGAATAGTAGAACCTATAGTAGCTGGGTTTCCATCATCACAAGCATCACCAATATTTCCATTGGGACATACTGCATCACAAGAAGTACATTGAACTTGCGTGGTAACACAAATCTCAGCTTGAGCGCAGGCACCGTCAAGATTCCAGTGTGGGTATAAATCAGCACCACTTGCACCTGAGACAGTAAGAGGCGAAGCACCTTGAGCAACAATTGCACCGTCATAAGAACCACTTCTTACAGTAATGTAACCCCCTCCAACGATTGTGAACTCAAGATCTGAACCTGGAGTAGCACCTGTAACAGTAGAATATTCAGTCATGAAAGAACAACCAGCAATGGTAACAAGATCAGAACCCGTAAGAGCTAAATCGGCAGCACCAAAAGAAGCTACGTTTAGGCAGTCTCCAGTAGGTAGAACACCTGCACAAACACAATCAAGACCAATGACATCACCTACAGTAGCTGGGTCAAGGTCATTGCAAGCATCACCGAAGTTGCCTTCTGGGCAATCAGAAGCGCAAGAAACGCACTGTACATTAGATGTAACGCAAAAACCTGAACTAGTGGCACAAGTACCGTCAGCACTCCAGTGTGGGTATAAATCAGCACCTGAAGTACCGATAACTGTAGCCGACCCAAGTCCTTGGGCAACAACAGGTCCACTAGAACTACCTTCTCTTACAGTGACATATCCTCCACCTGGAAGACTAAACTGTACGTCCTCTCCAGCAGGAACCCCTGTAACCATCGAGTATTCTTCTAGGTAATTACATGTATTGATCGTGGTAAGAGCGCTACCTGCAGCACTCATGTCTATCGCAGAACTTGGCCATTGAGCTGTGTTTTCGCAGCCTTGAGCTTTTGTCTCAGTCGTTAGAAATGCGCCAAATACGATAGCGCAACAGACCGTGAGCATTTTAGTGAAATACATCTTCATAATAATTGTTTTTGGTAAGTAAGATTGGTCGATACTAGACGGCTGGCTCTCCGTGTTTTTTTGGGTTTCTATGAACTGGTTAGAGAAATCCCAATGCTCTAAGCTACTTGTTAGTTACTGAAATTACAAGTAGATACTAAACGCAGCTATCGGCTTATGCTATGTTAGAATACAAAAAGTCGTCTGCATTCTTCCGAATTCAATTGTCAATCGTTCGTTTCTTGGTTTGATTTTTCTCAGAGGTGTTCTCGATGCAATTTTCTCCTTCGTTGAAAATAATTCTAGCTGACAAGCATATTGAATTTGATAGAAGGTCAAAAAAGGAGTTTGTTTCCACCCCATCCAAAAGGGCTGGTTTTATTTAGAAACAATAAGCCCTCTTCTCTCAGTAGAAGGGAGTGTTCTAGTTGCGAAACCTTGAACGTTGTGTTTTGCAGGAAAGTCTCTCCAGTCCTGCCTTGGGGAAATGGTTGCCAATAAAGTAAATACTCTCTACGGAAACAGCTACAGGTAAAACCCTGAGATTTTTAAGGTTTTTCCCTGAGAAAAAAAGGGGGGGGGGTACCCCCAAGGAGTTTAAGCCACTTTAGTTTGATGGCATAAACTAGGGAACGAAAGATATGACAGGGTCTGGAAATCTTTGATCTTCTAAAAAGAAAAACCCCCTCTACTCTCAGCAGAAGGGGCTTTATTCCTATGAAGAATAGAGAGTAATACCTACGGGAAAGTCTCACGGTTCCCGTTGATTAGTTTTGGTACTTTCAAAGGTCTTTTAAATGTTTCAGAAATTCATCACTGAATTCAGGGATTTTGCTTGAGGGGAGATTTTGAGTTGAGAGGGACATTATAAATCCTCGCAGTTATGCTCATTCTTGCCAACGCGGGTTTAAAAGAAGAGCTCAATTGGCTATTTATGGGAAGAGCAAGAGCCTTTAGGAGGGATGAGATGTAGCAATCGCAGAGCGTGCAATACAAAGTAAAATCTTGGTGTATCATCTTTGTTTCGTAGCTCCTTCATACACAGTCATAGGGAGTGTAGATTAAACCAGCCACTCAAAGCGAGGAAAACCGTGAGTAAACACACTATACTGTACACGTAGCTTTGAGCTTTGTATTTTAATCCTGTTTTTCACGGTTTTCGCGAAAACCTAATTTCTAAAGGCCTTGGTGCCATTGAGTGGTCCGCCAGTTGATGGGCTTAGATCAGTTCAAACGGGGCTAAATTAAAACGTAGCTTCGGCAAAACGTTGTCATCAATTAAAGGCGCAATAATTACCAAAAGAAACCACTCATGCAGAAGATATTCTCGATAATCGTAATCCTAATAGCTGTGTCAAATGTTATCTACAGTTTTTTTAGTCCCAGTGACACCAACAGCATACTCACCATTGAAATGGATATCTGGATATACAGACTGATCTGGTCCATTCTGGCTGGATTCCTGATTTTTGGATTCATCAAGCAGTACAAGGGCGTATCAGAATCTAAGGATTCGGACAGTACTCAGTAGTGATAGGGAAGTATTTAGAAGAGGTCTGATCATATGATTTCCTTCGGGGCTAGACGGGGCAGGGTGCTTAAAAGGCTTAATCTCCTTTCTCTAATGCTCTCGGCGTCCTCTCTGATAGCAAGGGATCATCTGCGTGTTCAAAAAAAGTCTTTGTTTGTCCCTTTTTCTGTGTGCTCTGTGCCATTGAGCTTTGTACTTTGAAATCGGCTCTGGATTGAGTTTTGTTCTTGAAACCCCAATCCAAGCGCTCATTCCTTTTGCCTAAATTTAGTGAACCCAATTCAACTCCTTATGACGCGATTTTTCTTCTTCTCTTTAGCCATTGTGCTAGGCGCATGCAGCTCATCCTCGAAGAACGCCAGCGACTTGGGTGTGGTAAATCTAGAAGTGCAAGGAGCTCCCGAAGCAGTTGACGCGTTTAATACTGGGCTTCTGCTTCTCCATAGTTTTGAATACGAGGATGCCCGCGAATCCTTTCGAACAGCCATAGCGATGGATTCTACTATGGCGATGGCCTATTGGGGTGAAGCGATGACGTTTAACCACCCCATCTGGCATAGGCAAAACCCCGACAGTGCCCGAGCAAGTATGAGTCGCCGTGCTATAGCGGGTGCTGAGCCCGATTCTGAATTGGAGGCTGATTTCTTGGAGTCCTTGGAGACCTTGTACGAGGAAGAACTGGAAAAGGAAGTCCGAGATGCAGCTTATTCGGAATTTTACGCTTTGATGTCTCATCGCTATCCGAAAAATCACGAAGTGCAATCTTTTTATGCGCTAGCTCTGTTGGGATCGGTGCAAGATGGACGAGATGTGGAAGTGTATGGTGAAGCGGGAAAAATTGCTGCGCAAATCGTAAAAGAGAACCCACAACATCCTGGGGCCTTGCATTACATGATTCATGCGTATGATGATCCCGATCATGCGACACTGGCCATGGAGGCTGCCCAAACCTATGCACAAGTCGCGCCCTCAGCGAGCCACGCTCTGCACATGCCCTCGCATATATTTGTGGCGCAAGGCATGTGGGATGCCGTCATTTATTCGAATATAGATTCTTATCAAGCCAGTGTCGACAGGATGGTGGCCAAAGGGTTAGACAACGATGCACGCGGCTACCACGCGTATCATTGGCTTCAATATGGATACCTTCAGAAAGGCGAATTTGAAAAGGCAGCAGCAATGATCGATAGCCTTCAGATATACTCATTGACTACACCTTCCGAAAGAGGGCGATCGCATTTGATCCGTTTGCAGGGAACCTATTTATCAGAGACAGGAGCTTGGGATGGTCCTTATGCCGAAATTGAAGTGGACGCGTCTGATCTCAATCTCACCATTAAAGCCACACAATATTTTGTAAAGGCCATGAGGTCGTATTCAAGTGATAATTTAGACTCCTTGAACTCAACGAGAGATTTGCTGGAGGCCTTGATTCGAAGGGAATCCCTTTTTGCTGACACCTTAGATTTCAAAATCTGTATACCCAATGACTTAAGCACTGCTCGGCCGAGTGATATTGCCGCAGCTAAGGCCATCTTGTATCAAATCTATGCATTGGGTTTTATGCTTTCTGGCGAAGATAATTTGGCAGAAGAGTTCTTGGTGAAATCTACGGAATTGGAAGATTCAGTTGATTATAGTTTCGGTCCTCCTTCCATTCAAAAGCCCACGCATGAGCTTTACGCCGATTGGCTGCTTTCTAAACAACGGTATGAAGATGCGTTGGTTCAATTCGGGAGGGTACTCAAACGCGCCCCAGGCAGAAGGCTGCCTACACTTGGAAAGCAGGAGGCGAGTGTTGGCATGGCTGAGAGCCAAAAAGCAACGCTATAAGCCATGTCATTTACTTGGCAACGTGTCCTCTTTGGATGATTGTATTCAGATCCTACTTCCGTCATCTCTTTCTTACGTCTAGCTTCTCTATCCGCTTCAGGCATCGAGTCAATGAGTTGCACGGGTTTTTTTAATCCGTTTCAAGCATTGTCTGATAGGAATGAGATCACTATCGGAATCGGAATCACCAGCAGTGCTCCCGACGTCATAAACATTGGCATGCTGATTTCTCAGCCCACTAAAAAAAGAGAACGGTTTATTCCACAAACTCCTAAGTGTTGACCAGTGACCATACTATAGCTGAGGAGCGGGTCAACCTTTGATAACAATTAAAAGAATCAAAAACTGCACGCTGATTAAGACTGATTGACTCCTGCAATAATTTTAAACGATGTTCTGTTTCATCCCATCCCCCTTATGACTTCATTGTGTTAGTCACCCATTTCTTGCTACTTTCGACAGCAGAATAGAAAGCCTCAAAAGAAGTTTTCTTTTCGAAAGAGTTAAATGCAACAAGTAGACTAGCATACACCACATGGAATCAACTGAGCTTAAAAACATTATTGAAGGTATTCCCAAAGCGGAACTTCACTTGCACATCGAAGGGAGCTTTGAACCCGAACTGATGTTCGAAATAGCCAATAGAAATAATATTGCCTTGGAGTATGATTCCATCGAATCATTAAAGAAAGCCTACAAGTTTAATAACCTCCAAGAATTTCTAGACATCTACTACGCAGGCGCTCAAGTACTGCTATATGAGCAAGATTTTTACGATTTGACATGGGCTTACCTCACCAAAGTGTACAGCCAGAATGTGGTTCATGTGGAGGTGTTTTTCGATCCACAAACACATACCGATCGAGGGGTAGGGTTTGATGTCGTCATCAATGGCATTTATAAAGCGCTGGAAAGAGGCAAGCAAGAATTAAACATTTCCTACAAACTCATCATGTCTTACTTGCGGCACCTGAGTGAAGAAGCAGCATTCAAAACACTTGAATCGTCGCTGCCCTTCAAGGATTGGATTGACGGCGTGGGGTTAGACTCATCTGAGATGGGCAATCCTCCTAGCAAGTTTGTTAAGGTGTTTGAGGCATCAGCCAACCACGGCTATAAATTGGTAGCTCATGCAGGAGAAGAAGGCCCAGTAGAGTATATCTGGGAAGCACTCGATCTTTTGAAAGTAGTAAGAATCGATCATGGAAACCGCTGTTTGGATGACGATGCCTTAGTCGAAAGACTGGTGAAAGAACAAATTCCTTTAACCCTTTGCCCGACCAGTAATTTAGAATTAAAGGTCATTCAAAAAATGGAGGATCATCCCGTTGCCATCATGCTCGAAAAGGGAATATTGGCCACCATTCACTCCGACGATCCAGCCTATTTTGGAGGCTATATGAATGAGAATTATTACGAAACGGCCAAAGGCCTGAACTTAAGTAAAGAGCAATTGATGCAATTGGCCATCAATGCTTTTTACGCCAGTTGGCTGAGCCCTGATGCCAAGGCTAGGCACATTTCTCATGTGAAAAGCTATTTTAGTCTATTCAATTAGTAACCCGCTAATGGGGAGCAAAATAAAATACAAATGGAGCAAAATACCATATGACCAATAATGATGTATTAAGACGTATTCGTTACCTACTTGATTTGAACGATCCCAAAGTCATTGCGCTTTTTAAATTGGCCAATTTCGATGTCAAGAGAGAGCAAGTGAGCAATTGGTTAAAAAAAGATGACGATCCTTTATTCAGAGAGATTGGAGACAAAGAGTTGGCCATTTTCCTCAATGGTTTGATCCTTGAAAAACGAGGAAAAAAAGACGGGCCGACACCACCGCCTGAAGATCCCTTGAGTAACAATATGATTTTTCGGAAACTGAAAATCGCGCTAAACTTGAAAACAGAAGACATTATAGACCTCTTCGCTTTGATCGATAAACAGAT
>Ga0222686_1000573_pt1 | contig 10739 bp, 7 predicted proteins | sample AntAcemetage1159_FD_181400 | JGI IMG/M metagenome (GOLD analysis project Ga0222686, IMG submission 181400) | Saline water microbial communities from Ace Lake, Antarctica - #1159 | ecosystem: Environmental > Aquatic > Non-marine Saline and Alkaline > Saline | place: Antarctica: Ace Lake...
ATGTTCCTGATGTACTCCATGGAATTGATCTCTCTTTTCTCCCTGTAATATAGATCATGATTGCCCATGATCACGTACACCTTCTCGAATGCCGCACCCAGTCGTTCCATGTTGGACACTGTGTAGTTCATCGTGCTAACGTTTGTGGCCGATCTGTGATGGTGCCAGTCGCCTAGGAATATGCATGTCTCACATCCTTCGGCCCGGGCCTGCTCTATGAACCATCGCACGAAGTCTTCACAGTCGTCGTTGTGTATCCTGCTGTTGCCCTTCAAACCAAAGTGTATGTCAGTGAAACAGGCGACTTTCTTAAAGAATGCCACGGGCTACCACTTCTTCTTGACGGTTGGTTTGTGGTCGGTCATGTCTATCTTGTTCTTGAACTTGACCCCTTCGAAATCTTCCTTGAGATCTAGATTCTCTCCCTTCTTCTTGAATTTCTTGTTCAGCTTTGCGAGTCCGGTCTTGTTGACCTCATGCACGTCACCGTGTGCAGTCTCCATCATCTTCTTGTAAGAAGGGCCTGCGGTAGTGTTCTCGTTCTGTCTGGTGAAACTGGGCATCATGCCGTTATATTCCAGTAGGTCGTCCCTGATGGACTGGTTCTTCTTCTCGATGTTCAGTATCCTCGTGAAACTGTTTGTTATGGCCGCTGTGTAGTATGCGAAAGGGTTGTCTGATTTTGATTCATCAAACTGTAGACCAATCTGACTCAGTTGCATCAAGGCCTGCGACTGCATCTCGTCATTGTAGGTGTAGCCCCGCCAGTTTGCCCTTGTGCCATATCTCTCACACAACTTCATGTACATGAGTGCCAGCGTGTTGGTCATCTTTCCGTGGTCCACTGACCAGTGGCCGTTGCTCATGCCGCCTTCCCAGTGTGATTTGCCCACGCACACCAGTTTGTCTTTGTTATCAAATTTGTAGTGTTGGAAAGGTGGGAAGTTGACCTTGCTGTGATGGTCCGCCACCGTCTTTGGATTCTTCTTTCTTTGGTCGTCCATGGGAACATGATCGAACATCATTACCCTGAAAACGAGGTCCGTCTTCTCTATCTTCCTTGGTGAAACTGTGTAGTCTACCAGTTTGATCTTCTTCAGACCTGAATCCTTGGCCGCCTCCCACGCCTCTTGTGTCAGTCTCTTGGCTTTGGCCTTACGTGCTTGTGCCACCGCACTGGCATTGACCTTCTTTAGGTTGGGCACTATGAGGTCAAACCTTGCGTCCTCGGGCGTGACGTACGAGCAGTAGGTGTTCTTGCTGGCGTGTATCTGTGCCAGCAGATCTCTGTTGTTTAGGTACTTGACTCTCTTCATAATTCGTTTACCTTGTGTTGTTGTGATTCGCGCCGTATGGGTAATTAAGTGTGCCTAAAATAATGCCTATAAATATAGTTTAAGTATACTGAATTTAACAAAGGAAAGCAACCGTTAAGATGGCATTTGGAGAAATTGGAAAGATAGTCAAGAACGTGGGATCGGGCATATTCAACCGTACTCTGGGCAGGCTGACGGGTGCTGGTATTTCCACGGACTCGAGGATAGTGAACGCAAGGGCCAAGTGGTCCGGACGTAGTGACAAGACCGACTGGCGTGTGAGATTGCAGGTGCCAGAAGGACCACTGACACAGTTCTTTGATTTCAACAATAATCCCCTAATGCAACCCCTGGCCGCATCGCAGGGCATATTTTGGCCTCTGACACCAGCGGTTGTGATACAGCATTCTGCCAACTACAACGCCATGGACCAAGTACACAGCAACTACCCACACCAGGCATACCAGAACTCACAGGTGGACAGCATGAACATCATTGGAGAATTCCCTGTACAGAATTCAGATGACGCCAAACATTGGGTGGCGACTGTAAATTTCCTAAGGACAGCGACCAAGATGTTCTTTGGAAAGGAAGACGGCCTGAATGGACTCAAGGGCAATCCACCACCAATCATGCATCTTTTTGGTTATGGTGATCACATGTTCAACAGGATACCAGTGGTGATAAACACATTCAACGTTGAGTTGAGACCAGGCATAGATTACATCTCTACCAAACAGAGCAACACTCCATATAAAGATTTGAATGGACCAGACGCAGGTGAATTTTTAACTGCCCAACAGGGAGAATCACAGACCTGGGCACCCACACTGTCAAACATATCAGTGCTGGTGACACCGATCTACAGCAGGGATTCGATCAAGAACTTCTCGATGAAGAAATTCGTGAACGGCGAACTCAACGGCAAGGGCAACGAGGTAGGATTCATCTAATGGCCAAGTACTCAAACACATCACCATATTTCGAGACAAGGGAAGTTGCGGATTACCTAGATATTTTAAATCCTAGGACGCTGACAGCGGAAGATGACGACCAGAGTTACACAATAGAGAGAACATACGCATACAGACCAGACCTGTTGGCCTATGACCTGTACGGCTCACCCAGACTATGGTGGGTGTTCGCACAGCGTAATCCAGACCAGATAGAGGATCCCATATACGACTTCCGACCAGGAGTGACCATACAGTTGCCCAAGAAGGAAAATCTTCTCAAAGACCTGGGGATATAATCCATGGCAATCAATTATAATGGTCCTGATTTTGGTTTCGGGAACACAGAGAAAAGCACACTGAACAAGGGCAACGACATCTACGTTACCACGATCAACGATCCAAACAACCTACACCAGTTCGCATCATACACTTCACTGTTTACACTGAGTGCTCTATCACAGGATGATCTCGAGGACACAACAACACTGCTGAACTCCAAACCACATGACATCATATTGAGGAGTTCCGGCATAGGTCCAACGGAGAACACCGACAGGGCTCCACTGAGTGCGGAGGACAAGAAGATCCTAGACAAGAACGAAAGGTTGAAGGGTGCCGTGGAGAAAAGCAGATCAACGCTTTCAGCCAACAGGGACCTTTACATCAGGAACGTCACAATGAACAGCATACCAGGTCTCAACGACAAGAGGAGGCTGACTTCGGTCACACAGATATCCATGGAGATCATTGAACCAGCCGGTATAACGTTACTAGAGAGGGTACGTGGTGCCGCAATCAACAACGGATACCTGGATCACCTGGACGCACCGTTCCTGTTGACCATAGACTTCAAGGGATTTGACGAGCAGGGCAGACCAGTATCAGCCAAAGATTCACAGAACATGAAAAGACTGATACCTGTGAAACTCGTGGACATGCAGATGGACGTGACCCAAGCAGGCACTGTGTACACTGTCAAGGCCATACCCTACAACGAATTCGCCTACGTGAACAGGTTCAACTTCCCAAGGACTGCAGGAACACTGTCGCCGGACGGAAAGAGACTTTCAGACGTTTTCAAGACACTAGAAGCACTGTTGAACAAACAGAACGAGGACGAGAAGGACACAGGATTGGTTGAGAAACCAGACGTTTACACGGTCACATTTGACAGCAAGGGCATAGAGGACACTTTCATCACGACTGAAAACCTAGAGCAACAGGGCATGGCCACACAAGGGGTCACAGGAGCGGACGGAGGATTCTATGTTGCGTCAGGTACAGAGATACCACCTGATTACATGAAGATCAACTCCAGCAACGCCATCACCAAGATACTGGAAGAGATCATGAAGGGTCATCCCGCATACTCGGACAAGAAGTTCGACCAGTGGAAGACCAAGGTAACGAATACACTTAATGTCGCACAGTTCAAGGGTGGTGCACAAGGGGTTTTGGACAAGGCACAGGACTTCTACTTTGATTACTTCAAGATCAGAGCCAGCGTGGTGCCTGTCAAGGGTGACTTCGACACCATACGTGCCATGAACAGGAAGAAGATCAACTTCCATGTTGAACCATACAAGGTACACGCCTACTCGTTGGCCATACCAGGTGTCAGCACAGGACAGAATTTCAAGAATTTCGTTTTCAAGACCTACAACTACATATTCACGGGCGACAACGTGGACGTGATGGATTTGAACATCAACTACAAGGTGGCATACTTCCAGTCACGACTCAAGGATTTCGAGGCAACCGATGTGCGTAAGAACACGATCGAGGACGCCTCTGACAAGGCCACTGGAGGTACCAGTGCGACGGACCACAACACCGACGGTAACCTACTGACCAGATCACACCCAGACAGTAGCAAGGCGGAGGGCACGGGCAAGACCGGCGGCACACCAACACAGTTGGACTCGTTCCTGGACTCACTGACTCACCCATTGGCGGACATGGTCAACGTGAGGTTGGAGATCCTGGGAGACCCCGCATGGATCAGCCAGTCACAGTTCATCCCACTGAACGCCAAGAACTTCGCAAGAGGTGCCGGGAAGGCATCGGATCCAGACATAGGGTATTGGAGGCGAAACAAGGACAGAATTTGGAACAGTGACCTGCGTTGCTACAACACGGACGTGGCGGAACCGATCATAATGCTGAACTTCAGGATGCCGACTGACCTCAACGACCAGACCGGTGTGTACGAACTGCAGGCAGACCAGTCAGCGGAATTCAGTGGACTGTACAGGGTGGTTCAGGTGGAACACAACTTCACAGATGGCAAGTACACCAACGTATTGAACCTCACTAGATTCAACAACCAGGGCGTGATCATATCAGACCCTGTACCCAGCGCCAGCGTTATTTTAAGAGATGGTACATCATATGTAGTGTTGAAGAACGAACTAACCAAATTCTACAGTGCAAAAGAATTGACCAACGTCAAATCCAACTTAACTAGTATTGGGAAGAAATATATAGATCTTGCTTCTGCGAATGTGAGCAGGATCAAGAACAAAATCACGAACAAGATTAAAGGATTGATAAGTTAATGTCATTGCACAACTATCTAAAGGGAGACGCCTCCACATCGAAAGCACCGGGCGGAGACAAGTCATGGACGGGACAGAATCCGGGACCATACCTGGGCGTAGTCAAGGGCAACATTGATCCCACCAGGATGGGTAGGTTGAAAGTACACATTCCAAGCCTGGCAAAAACGTCAGACCCATCAGAGAACCAACTTATAACCTGCGAATACCTAGCACCTTTCTACGGAGCCAAGGGAGGCAAGTACGCCAAGGGAGCGGGCACAGGATTCGATGATTCACAGCACTCGTATGGTATGTGGATGGTGCCACCTGATCTTGAGACAAAGGTCTTGGTCATATTCGCGGAAGGCAAGATGGAGCAGGCCTACTGGATGGGTTGTGTGCAGGAGCCATACACCAATCACATGATGCCGGGCATAGCATCCAGCACCAACACCAACGACGCACTGGATGGCACGTTCGAAGGAGCAGATGCAGGATTCCAACAAGATAAAAAATCAAAATACGGATCAACCAATGTTCCATCAGGAGAACTAAACAGGAACAGGCAGGGTGCGTTGCAGAACGGCAACTATGAATCAATACCTAAACCCATACACCCATTCGCAGAAACACTATTGAAACAGGGTCTTAGTGCGGACGACATCAGGGGTAACACCTCCAGTTCAGCACGTAGGGAAACACCAAGTCAAGTTTTTGGCATCAGCACACCAGGCAGGAAAGACACTACCAAGACAAAAGAGAACGTTGGCACAAAAGATTCAGGTGCAAAAGACTACGTCACGAGGAAGACGGGACACACTTTCGTCATGGACGACGGTGCCGAGGATGGCACAAACCAACTTACGAGATTGCGTACGGCAAGTGGACACCAACTGTTGATGCACGACACGGAAGGTGTTGTGTACTTGGCCAACGGTTCGGGCAAGGCATTCATAGAGATGGATAGGGATGGCACCATAAGTGTGTACTCCGACGGTGGCATAAACATGAGATCCGGTCGAGACTTCAACGTACACTCTGACATGAACATAAACTTCCATGCCAAGGGTGCAATAAATTTCACATCAGAGACCAACCTGGCACTGAACGCAGAAGGTTATGTGTTCGCCATGGGAGAGAAGGGCATACTGAACAGTTCACAGAAAGGATCAGTTAGGAACTACGCTAGGGACGGGATATCATCATTCACCAACGGCACACAGTTACACGGTGCATCGGGCAGGATAGACCTAGCAGGATCACAGGTACACTTCAATTCGGTCGGTGCCAGTAGCACATGGGGACCGGGTTGGTTGAAACCAGATGCCGTGGGAATAAAGGTAACGGGTGAAAATCCAACTCCGGAGAATACAGACGGTACTGGGATAGACATATCCAGTTTAAAACCATTCAGACCATATAATTCAAAGATAGATGATAAAACAATAGGTGTTGATAAATTTGACAATGCAGTTGTGCAAAAGAAATCAGGAGCCCAACCAAACAGAATCAAAAATAAAACTACTGTATCTCAGTTTGTGACTCATGAGCCCTATGAGAGAAAAGGTAGTGATAAAAGGATTAAAGATTTCATCAACGAAGCGATAGCAGAGATCAAGGCATCCAGTCCAGGGATTTCAGAAACTGAATTGCAAGTGATCAAAGCGGAACTACTGAAACAACCAAGCATAAAAGCAGTGTCAGACAAACTGAGCAAGGTGGTCAAACTGAATGACAAGATCAAATTGCCCCTTAAGAATTTAAACGATCTTGTGGGCAAAGCTAACGAGATAAAAAAATTAATAGAAGATCCCAAGGCACAAGTGATCAATTTCATCCAAGGACAGATATCGTCCGTTGTCAACGCAGGTATCAGTGCAGTGAAAGATTTCTTCAGATTTTAACGAGTAAATACAGTACATGGCATACAGCAACGAATCAAATGACCTATCCAACAAGACGGTGACCTTCAAGGGTTTCAGCTCACGTGCGGACCGGCAGAACTTCAAACTGTACGACTTCGAGGTGGCCAAGCAGGATCTGATCAACAGGTTGAGCATACGTAAGGGCGAGAGGGTGGAGAACCCAGAGTTCGGCACTATAATATACGATGCCATATTCGAACCGTTCACGGAAGCACTCAAAGACGCCATAGTGGAGGACATAACTGCAAATCTCAACGCAGACCCCAGGATAGCAACGGAAGAGATCTTGGTAACGGAAGCGGACAAGGGCATAGCCATACAGGCCACTATAACGTATGTTCCACTGAACATCACGGAGAAGCTGAGATTCAACTTCGATGAGAACTCACTACTGCGTCTATCTTAATACACGCACTTAATTTAATACATAAATATCCATACAAACAGTATGGCCACAACAGATAGACAGAACAGATTACTAGTAGCGGAAGATTGGAGAAAGATCTACCAGTCCTTCCAACAGGCAGATTTCAAATCATACGATTTCGAGACCCTGAGAAGGACCATGGTTGCCTATCTCAAGGAGAACTACCCAGATGATTTCAACGACTTCGTTGAGAGTTCTGAGTACGTCGCACTGATAGACCTGATAGCCTACATAGCACAGGCACTCTCTTTCAGGGTAGACCTGAATGCCAGGGAGAACTTCCTAGAGACAGCGGAGAGAAGGAACTCGGTTCTGAGATTGGCGAGGTTGATCAACTACAACGCCAAGAGGAATCAGCCGGCAACAGGAATGCTGAAGATAGATTCCATATCTACCACGCAGGATGTGACTGACAGTTCGGGCACCAATCTAGCAAACTCAAACATCATCTGGAATGATAGTGCAAATTCAAACTACAGGGAGCAGTTCACTACGATTCTAAATGCGGCCAACCAGACGGGACAACTGTTTGGAAACCCCAGGGAGTCGGCGACCATAGGTGGCATCAGCACGGAAGTGTACACCCTGAGTTCTAACCAATTGGATCTTCCAATATTCAAATTTTCAAAGTCAATCGGAGGCACAACGAGAGGGTTCGAGATAGTGCCCAGCACAACAACAGATTCTGATTCGATATATGAATCATCACCGGTACCGGGAACGGGACTGACATACACATACAGATCAGACGGATCTGGAGACAGTTCAAACAACACGGGGTTCTTCTTCCTGTTCAAACAGGGCCAGATGCAGAACCAAGAGTTCGCCGTCGACACTGCGATAACAAATTACATAAAAAGTTTTGAGACATCGAACATCAACAACTCGGATGTTTGGCTGTACAAGTTAGACCAGTTTGGACAGCTGTCGGAGTCTTGGACGAAAGTCCCATCACTGTCTGGCAACAACGCGATATACAATTCACTGTCCAAAGCAGAGAGGAACACCTACAACGTGGTGACCAAGAACAACGATGCGATAGACCTTGTGTTCGGAGATGGTAACTTCTCAAACCTACCGTTGGGAAATTTCAGGATCTACTACAGGACCAGTGACAACGCCAAATATGCGATACAATCAGCTGACATGCAGAACGTACAGTTGACGGTTCCATACACGGACGCCAATGGTGCACAACAGTCATTGTCAATGAGCATCAGTCTGAAGGCCAGTGTTTACAATTCAGCCGCGACAGAATCAAATGATTCGATCAAGGAGAAGGCCGCACAAGTGTACTACTCACAGAACAGGATGATCACGGCAGAGGACTACCAAGTGGTACCATTGAGTGCATCACAGGAAATAGTGAAAGTTAGATCAGTGAACAGATCAGCGTCAGGGATATCCAGAGCCAAAGAAATCCTAGACCCAACCGGTGCGTATTCAAACGTCAGCGTGTTCGCGGAAGACGGCATACTGTACAGGGAAGAATCAACACAACAGTTCACGTTCACATTCAACAATCGTAGTGACATACAGTCAACCATAGACACATCGGTCGAAGCAAAATTGAAGGAGGCGTATGCGAGGCAGTTCTACTACCTGAAATACGCTACCAAGGACATCAGCACACTTTCCGCAACATGGAATTCCACAACGACTTCAACGAACACCAACACAGGGTATTTCACATCAGGTGGTGCGTTGGTCCTAGGGGACTCCGCAACTTCCAACATGAAGTTCGCCAAGCCAGGTGCGTTGGTCAAGTTCACGTCGCCAGACACGAGGAAATTCCTAAACGGGACATTGGTGACATCCACCACAGACAACGCAGAAGACAGGGCATGGGCCAAGATAGGGGCAGTGGTCCTGGATGGTGCCAACGGTGGGACAGGAAACCTGGAGTCAGGAGTTGGACCAGTCACACTCAACAACATCGTGCCACAGGGTGCAGTTATAAATGCAATAATTCCAAACTTCACCACGGCGTTCTCGGCAACACTGGAAGCAGACCTGTTAGGCAGGATAGAGGCCTATGAAGAATTTGGTCTGAGATATGACGTTGATTCCGAGACGTGGAAAGTTATCACGACCACTAACCTGTCAACAAGTGCAGTTTTCGATCTTGCGAATGCCGGATCTACGACAAGCACGAACGCAGACACGAGTTGGTGGTTCAAGTTCACGAATGACGGGAACACCTACACGGTGCAGTACAGGAAACTGGACTACGTGTTCGAATCGGAGTCACAGAACAAGTTCCACTATGACGTGGAAGAAAAAATTTACGACTACAAGACAGGTAAGACTGTCAAGGACACTGTCAAGATATTAAAGACAAACAGCATAGTCTCCACGGGAAACAGCATAGGGTATCCAATCACTTGGCAGGTTGCTGACGTGATCACCGAAGCGGACGGGTTCCAGGACAACAGGAAAGTCAAAGTTGGATTCTACGACGATGACGATGACGGGGTTGTGGACAATCCGGAGATATTTGACATCATAATAGAACCCACACTGTCACAGTCAACGAAATTCGTGTTCTCAGAGAAATACATCTCTTACGACAACATAGAAAGGTTCAGGCCGTACGCCTCATCCAACTTTGTGGTAGCTGAGAACGAAGCAGACATCAACTTGAACACAACGATCTACACAGATGGACAGTTGTTCTATTTCTACGCTGACAGTGAGAATGTCATAAAGAGCTACAGCTCGACAACTAACACACTTTCAACAACAACAGATTACAGGGCGAGGAAAGGCAGGAGTTCCATATCATTCCAGTACAAACACCATGCAGGACAAGAGACAAGGATAGATCCCAGCGTGTCGAACATCGTTGATGTGTATCTGTTGGAAAGAACATATGATAACCTGTACAGGATATGGTTGCAGGACGGTGGTGCAAAGCCAATAACTTCAACATCGGATCAACTGAGGATCAACTACTCGGGTACACTGAATCCTTTGAAATCCCTATCAGATCAGATCATATACCATCCTGTGAAATACAAGATACTGTTTGGTTCGACTGCCGAGGAGGAACTGCAGGCGACTTTCAAGGTCGTCAAGAATCCCAAGACCAACGTGTCAGACGCAGTGATCAAGACCAGGGTCATAGCCGCAGTCAACGAATTCTTCGCATTGGACAACTGGGATTTCGGAGACACTTTTTACTTTACAGAATTAGCCGCTTACGTACACAACCAACTTGCGCCAGACTTATTGACGGCAGTTATTGTGCCAAACCAGTCAGGACAGGGGTTTGGATCTTTGTTCCAACTGGATTCAGCGGCAGATGAGATTTTTATCAGTGGGGCCACCGTTGATGATGTTTCAATTATTAGTGCATTAGGAGCCAACCAACTGGCGGCTTCCGGCACTGTGGTTACATCGACATCAACTGCCACGACCAACACCACGACAGGATCAGCAGTGTCAGGCTCTACTACAACAGGTTCCGGTTCAAGCACCGGCAGTAGTGGATCAGGATACTAATGGCAGACAATCCCACAAACGCACTGACCAATAACGAAGTTGTCAAGCAAGGTGACAACGAGTACAGACGT
>Ga0222686_1000579_pt1 | contig 10616 bp, 6 predicted proteins | sample AntAcemetage1159_FD_181400 | JGI IMG/M metagenome (GOLD analysis project Ga0222686, IMG submission 181400) | Saline water microbial communities from Ace Lake, Antarctica - #1159 | ecosystem: Environmental > Aquatic > Non-marine Saline and Alkaline > Saline | place: Antarctica: Ace Lake...
AGGGTCAGCCATTTATGCCTGGCAGTACGTTGATGCCTGGCCATGTATAAATGGCCGACCCTACGAAGCACATCTTGTTATTCTTACATGCAGATTGTCATCTGCATGGGCACATTGGGTTACGCTTCGAATGTGGGTTTCATTTTGAAGGACTCGGTAGATAACAATCTATCGCCCAAAACATGAAAGGACTCCCCGTAGGGTCAGCCATTTATGTCTGGCCGGACATAAATGGCCGACCCTACGAAGCACATCTTGTTATTCTTACATGCAGATTGTCATCTGCATGGGCACATTGGGTTACGCTTCGAATGTGGGTTTCATTTTGAAGGACTCGGTAGATAACAATCTATCGCCCAAAACATGAAAGGACTCCCCGTAGGGTCAGCCATTTATGTCTGACCTGGCCGGACATAAATGGCCGACCCTACGAAGCACATCTTGTTATTCTTACGTGCAGATTGTCATCTGCACGGCCCATTGGGTTAAACATTGAGTGCAGGTTTTACGCAAAGCCATGAAGTCTAAGCGAAAAACCAAAAATCCTTCCTAGCCTCCTTACCCCAATCTTTCAAATGCTGCTTGATCTCTATTTGTCCGTCAGGGGAGCTCACCACAATCATGATCTGCGGATTGTCTAGCCCTGAAATGCTTTCAAATGAATGCATCTTCACATCGTAGATGGAAAGTCCAATCTTTCGCTCATTGTCGCAGACCCAATGGAAATTGGTTTCTCGCTTTAAAAGGAGCTTGGCCATGTCTTTTCCATTTCGCCCAGCGCCCCAAAGCACCAACGGACGGCTTTCATCCCGGTCCAAGTCATAGAAATACCGCAATTTCATGTCGAAATAACGGTTGTCTTTGTACTCATCCCATGTGCGACTGATTCGATCTGACCGGTCTCTCCAATAATGAAAGATCCTAGCCATCCCCTGAATCTTGAGGTTGTTTTTGTAGAAACGAAAACACAAATCATAGTCCTCAGGATACACCTCCGGTTCAAAGGCATCAACCGCATCAAGGTCTTCCTTGTGCAAAAGCCAACAATGCGAAGGAATCACACATTCCTTGTAAATCTCATCGTAATAGCTGTTGTTGTTGGCCACTTGATTGAGCCAGCGTTCATAACGCCTAAAGCCATCGCCCACTTCGCCCTCATCTACAAAATGCTCTGTACCACCAGCTACAACAGTTCCTTTGCCGAACTTCATCCATTCGGTTACCATCTCCTCAAGCTTGTAAGAGGGCATTTTGTCATCGCTGTCCATGCGGTTCATGAGCGGACCTTCACAGTGCACATAACCTTCTTTCAAAGCTGGAATGAGCTTGTTGCGCTTGCTGTGAAATACTTTGATTCGAGGATCTTTAGCGGCGTATTCTGCTAAGATTTCTGGACTCTCATCTGAAGAGTGATCATTCACGGCAATGAGCTCCCAATCTTGGTACGTTTGATTAATAATAGAATCCAAACACGCGTGCAAATAGGGAGCGGTGTCTTTAACCGCCATGATGATACTCACTTTCATAGGTGCGCAAAGATAGAGATGTACATTTGCAATATGCAGTTGACGGTTCGAAATGCACATGCGAATAATTTGAAGGGATTTGATCTGACCATTCCGCATCACCAGTTGGTTGTGATCACGGGGGTTTCGGGTTCTGGAAAGTCTTCGCTGGCGTTCGACGTGATTGCAAATGCAGGCAAAACAGAGTTCCTGCAAAACATTCCTGCCTATGCCCGGAAATACGGTGGAAAGAAGAAGGAACTTGAGGCTGACGCGGTAGAAGGACTCTTTCCCGTTGTCACCGTAAGCCAGCATGCGGGCAATCCGTCTTCCAAATCAACCCTTGGGACGCTTTCAGATACCTATGACTTGCTGCGCTTGCTATTTGCCCGTTTTGGTGTTTCCAACCTGAATGAAACCAAGCTAACGCGAAGCCTCTTTTCGTTCAACACAAAAGAGGGTGCTTGCAGCCATTGCCAAGGAATTGGATTGGAAGAATACATCTCAACGGAAAAGCTCATTGCTGATGAGACGAAAAGCCTGAGAGATGGAGCGCTAATTCCAACGCAGCCGAACGGATACACCATGTATTCTCAGGTGACCGTTGATTCCTTGAATGAGGTGTGTGAAGCGCACGGATTCACGGTAGATATTCCATGGAATGAACTTACACAGCCCCAAATTGAAGTGGTGCTTTTTGGAAGTGAACGGGTGAAAATCCCCTTCGGGAAACACAGTGAAGCGTCAAGACTGAAGTGGACGGGAATTAAAGCAAAGCCAAGGGAAAAGGGATTCTACAGAGGCATGATTCCTATCATGTCTGAGATTCTATTGCGCGACCGAAATAAAAACATTCTGCGTTTTGTAGACGCTGCAACCTGTTCTGTTTGTGGAGGCACAAGACTATCAAAGGAAGCGTTGCAAGTGAAGTGGCAAGGGGAGTCCATCGATTTTTATGCAGGATTATCACTGATCAAACTGCAACAAGCCCTGCTCAAGATGGAATTGAGCGAGAAAGAGCGTTTGGTGATCAATGAGCTTCTAGATTTGGTAGAAGAACTATCAGGCTTAGGTCTTGGGCATCATTCGCTCGCTACTGAAGCTGTTCTCTTAACGCAAGGCGAAATCCAACGCGTAAGACTGATCAATCAATTGCGTTCTGGACTCTCAAATGTCTTGTATGTATTTGATGAGCCCGGCATTGGTCTGCATCCAAAATTTCAGCACGTCCTCATCAATAAGTTTCAACAGTTGGTGGCTGAAGGCAATTCGGTAATCCTTGTTGAACACGCGCTTTCATTTATTCAGAGCGCAGATTGGATCATTGAAATTGGTCCGAAAGCAGGCTCTAATGGTGGTGAAGTAGTGTTCAACGACAGCTTGGCTGCTTTTCTTAAAAGCGAATTGACCAATTCTGCTACCCTTGACCTCTTGCTGAACCGAAACGTTCGAGCACAAACGCAGCAAAGAGAAAGTACTTCATTATTGGAAACGGGTTCGCTAGCCGTTGTAACAGGCTTAAATGGAAGTGGAAAGCACGCATTCGTGAATCAGCAGCTTGAAGCATACGGTGGTGAGGTCAATCGCATTTCACGCGGACCAATTGGAAAAACACCTCGAAGCAATCCGGCTACGTATACCGGACTTTCAGAGGTGCTCAGGAATGTTTTCGCCGCATTGCCTGAAGCCAAATCCAGCGCATTGAAACGCACCCATTTTTCATTCAACACAAGCGGAGGAAGGTGTGAAACCTGTTTGGGTGCCGGTGTCATTTCAGTTGGAATGAGTTATTTAGGAAACGTTGAGTTTACCTGTGAAACGTGCAATGGAAAACGGTTTAAAGACGAAGTCCTCAAAGTCAAATTGAACGGGAAGAGCATTGCTGATATTTATGCATTGACCGCAGATGACGCCTTTGTGTTTTTTGGAGCACAAAACGCAACGGCCAAACATTTACAGATGCTGAAGTCGGTTGGCTTGGGGTACCTCGTGCTCGGACAGTCTTCTTCAACACTTTCTGGGGGCGAAGCACAACGCTTGAAACTGGCGGCACGATTGATGGAGAAGAAGTCGGGCGTTATTGTACTGGATAAACCGACCAACGGCTTGCATGCATCCGATTTGTCTTACTTAAAGGTCACTCTCAACAAGCTGTTGGAAAAAGGATACAACATTGTTTGCATAGATTTCAATGCAGCGTTGATGTCGTGGGCGAACAAGGTGGTCGAATTGGACCTCTCGGGAGAAATACTGTTTGACGGTCTGTATTCCGATTTGCTTCTTTCAAAGAAAAGTCAATTTGCGCAGCACATTCAGGCACAGCCGAAAGTCAATTCGTTTCAAAATACTAGCGCACAAGAGATTGAACTCAAGGGAGTTAGAACGCACAATTTGAAATCCATTGACGTTGTGTTCCCGGTGGGGAAGCTGACTTCTGTTATTGGTAGATCGGGGAGTGGGAAGACGTCTTTGGTGATGGAAACCCTTCATGCCATTGCGAATGAGCGATTTGTAAACGGATTGTCTGCCTATCAAAGGCATTATGTGCCAACGGGCCATGCTTCTGATTTTGATTCGGCCAAAGGAATTAGACCGTCCATTGCGATCACGAGGGAAAATACCGTCAATTCTTCTTGGGTAGTGGTGGCGAAATCATTGGGGATTTATGAAAAGCTCCGATTCCTATTTTCGCGTTCAGCTGAGCTGGAAGGGAAATTGATTCCTGCTTCTTCATTCAACTTTACCAGCACCGCTGGGGCTTGTCCTGCTTGCGGTGGGAAAGGAACAGTGCTGTCTGCAGACCGCTATAAATTGGCATCGGATTGGAATTTGTCAGCATCGAACGGAGCTTTCAGTCACTCAAAGACTTTGGCTTATTATGGAGCGCCTGACAGTAGGTTCTTCGCCCTTTTGAAAGCATTGGCAAACGCCCGCAAGGTAGACTTAGAAAAACCATTGAACGACCTCTCAGCAACTGAACTTGAATTGCTGTTCGAAGGAGATGAAGAAGATTTCAAAGTGCAATGGTCGTTTACAACGAAGACTCGAAGTGGAACAGAAGAAATAGCAGGAAATTGGAAAGGGATTTCGACCTACATCAATGATGAATATTTAGCGCGAAAAGAGAATAAAAACATTCGCGGAATTACAGCATTGATGTCGGAATCAACTTGCAATTCATGTTTGGGTAAACGATTGAATAAAAGTTCATTAAGTATTCTGATTGAAAGTAAGAGTATAGCTGATGTATTGTCGTTCAGCTTGCATCAATTTGCTGAATGGATCGCAAGTAAGAGAGACCAACCTGCCCTCGAAAAGGTATTCCAACAATTCAGAAAAGGCTTGCTTGAAGCCGTTGAAGTGGGGAACGATTTGAACTTGAATTACCTCTCTTTGGACCGAAAAGTAAGTACACTTTCTGGTGGAGAATACCAGCGGATCAAATTAGCGCATCAATTAGGACAGCCTTTGATTGGACTGACTTTGGTCTTAGATGAGCCTTGCGCCGGTTTGGATGAGACGCATACTCAGAAGGTGATTGCTTTGCTTAAGCGGTTGAGAGATCGTGGGAACACCGTGATTTCAATTTCGCACAATGAAACGCTCATTCAGGCTTCAAATTGCATCATCGAATTGGGCCCTGGAGCGGGTGAACACGGTGGAATGTTGCTTCAGCAATACAGCCAGAGTGGGGAGCACTCGAAGGGAGTTCTCTACCCGAAGTCCAGTGCTCCTCAAATGTCTGATTTACCACTAAACATGAGCGAATTGGTCTTTCACCATCCAAAAAAGCACTCGCTTGAATTGGAATCGGTGAAGGTTCTGGGTGGAGCACTCAATCAAATTACAGGGAACAGTGGGGCCGGGAAGTCTACGCTATTAGAAAAGGTGATGCTACCTTCGCTTTCTGCAAATGCGCCCATCAATTGTGCACGTTTTGAAGCCAACTTTGAGGTTGAACACATCTTCGCCGTGCAACAAAGAAATATGAAGGCGCCCCCATTGGAAACGGTCTTTAGCTTTTCAGGCTTGCTAGAGTGGGTGCAAAAGGAATTCGTAGCTGAGGCCAAGGCAGCCGGACTTCCGCTCAAAAAGGCTCATTTCGATTACCGGAGCAAAGAGGGAAGGTGTCCTGCTTGCGAAGGGAGGGGACGCGCTACGCTTTCATTGGACATTGTTTCTGAGCAGCACTCCACATGTGAGGTTTGTCTGGGAAGCAGATACACGAATCAAATGGACTTGAAAGTGAGGGGCAAGCGCCTTGCGGAGATCATGCACATGAGTCTTACTGAAACATCAAGCTGGTTGGCGAATGAAAAGAAATCTACTCGATTCGTAGAGGCCATGGCACAAATTGGACTTTCACACCTCAAACTAGGTCAGTCTATTGATGCGTTATCTTTTGGCGAATTGCAGCGCTTGCGTTTGGGACAAATCATGCAGCAAACCAATTTAGAAAAGACATTTATAGCGTTAGATGAGCCAACACAAGGCTTGCATCCATTGGACATTGATTTGGTCCTGAAAGCAATCAGTAAATTGGTTCAGAAAGGAGCTACGGTGGTTGTGATTGATCACAATCCATGCTTTATAAACTTTGCGCACCACGTCATACACCTTCCAGATCCTGAAAGGATCACCTATTCCGCTTCAGCTTCAATGTAAGCCCGCAAATCTTCTACTTGTTGATTGCTCATGCGGTCAGCTGTGTAGCGCGGCATGTATTGACGATGTCCAAGCTCAGCGTACGTTCCATGACGCACAATCTCATACAGAGACAGCTGGTCATTGCGGGTGATGTTTCGTCTCATGTGACGGAAACTTTTCTTGCTATAGTCAAGAATGAAAAGGGAAGGACCTCCATATTGGTGGCAGGTCATGCAAGCGCGATCAAAAATTTCTTTGCCTACTTCTGTGTTTCCAACAGCGGTATTGGCATATCCTTTCGCTTTGCTCACGGGAACATCTACAAAATTAGCAGGAGAGTATACCATGTACTTGCTTTTCAGAAGCCCAATTACTGACCTTCTGATTTCTGGATTCTCAGTTGCAATGGCTTGATCTATTCTGTTGTATTCTTCAGAAGACAATTCAAGGTCTTTTAACTTCAACTCTAGGGTCCAATAGTAATGGTTAATGGCTTCAGCTTCCCATTCTTCAAGCTTTCGTCCGCTAGAACATTCTTGGGCGCACAGTTGCGTAGATTCATAGAGACTGGTTGAAGCGGGCTTTACTAACGCGCCGTATTTTAAGATGTAATCATCATTGTACCACGCTTCTCTATTGACCAATCCCCAAAAAGTTGTGGATTGTAAGAAGGGAAGGTCGTTTTTAATGGCATAGTCAAGTCTGGCTTCAGGTGAAAGCTTTGCCGGATTTGGATCTTCCTTCACTTGATTGTGGCAATCAGTGCAAACAAAAATAGTGGAGATGTAATTTGAAGAGCGGCCAGAAGGGGCGTTTTCTGTGCGCGCTTTCATCACCATTTCCTTGCCCATCTCCGCTTTCACAGGGTCAATTGTTTCAAGGTAGTGCGCTGGTCTGTTTTGACCCAATCGAATCAAAATCTCAGCCAATCTGCTTTCTTCATTTACTGGGCGAAGTGTTGCAGATTGCATAAAGAAGACACCAATAAGCAGTGCAGATGTTATGATTAAGAATGTTCTCATCATTTTCTTCCTCTGATTCTAAAGTCCCTTGTAATGTTAAAACCAAGTCCAACACCTGCATCAGTCCACTTATTGCGCGTCCCAGTGATGAAGATTTTTTCTGTCATCCCCATAGAGTTGCTCAGGCTGAATTGGAATTGATGTCCTTTTGTTTCAATGTCGATTCCAACGGAAAGGGGCATTGTGAAATCTGAAGCCAGCTGATCTTCTGGAATGTAGTATCCTTCAACCTGCAAGGCCATTTTCTTGGTCAATTGATAGCGAATTGCTCCTCCAATCGAAATCACATCATGCGCAATGTCTTCATTTGGAACAAGGTTACGGTGAACCACTGTAGGCATGAGTTGCACAGACAAATCATCTGAGAACTTTCGCGACAGCAATAATTGCCACGTATAGAAATACCTAGAAGTAGCGAAGTTTTCACGGTCAGGGTTTTCCCATTTCAATGTATTAATGGCCATGTTTGCCAGTGCCGTTATGGAAATAGGGGAATTATCATCTTTCTGAACCAGAAGGCGGTATTTCATGAATCCATCATAAGTCTTTTCAAAAGAAGATCTTCCAGCGCCTATTGTTAGTCTGTCAGTAAGTCCGTAATCCAAACCCATTCTAATTGTAGATTGATCCAGTCCGAACAATTCATAAGTACCACCATTCAAGGCACCAAAGCGGTGTGAAATCACAAACTTCATGGCCCCTTTTTGCGATGTCTCAACGGAGTGTCCGTTAATGACTCTAGTGTCTTTGAACGTTTGAGCCCATCCTTCCATTTGGGCGTTTGCGCTTGCGCCGAAGCAAACGAGTAGGATAATTAGTAGGTCTTTCATTCTGCAGCTCCGTTTGCAATCCAAGCTTCGATGATGGTCAGCTCACATTGAGATAATCCACCACTTGGCGGCATGGCGAGGTTAATAAGCACTTCTTGTTCAAATGATCCATCGTTCACTTTGGCCTCAAGACCAGCGAATTCCAGAAAATTACCAGGGGCATTTCCGCCAGAATCATGGCAACCAGATGTGGAACAGTTTTCAGCAATAATTAATTGTATATCAGCGCTATAAGTAGGCGCTTCAGGGACTTCACACGGGCCCGGGTAAAGCTCTGATTCAAGGTCGTAATAGCATGAGCTTATAAGAATACTCAATGCAAAAAGGGGAAATAATTTAGTCATCTAGCATTCCGTTTTCAATCCAAATTTCAAGCGTATGAATAGAACAGTCTAATCAAGTGTTGCCACTGATTGGCATTGAAGTTACTGCATTTACAACGCATACAGCAACTATCAATGGCCCATTGTTAGCGATTGTTGCTATTTGTGAATAAGTAGTCAAACTTAAATATGCATCAGGGGTGCTCACTGAATGGCTGTCTGAAAAATTGTTTTCCCATGCCGCCAATTGGTCTCTGCAAGTTGCAAATCTATTTCTGAAAACACACCATAACTGAACTTAGATGGCTTCTAAATTGCCGCTTGCACTATGTGCATTTCTACTATGTATTCATTTCTGATGTGTGTATCTTTGCTGTTCGAAAATTAGAACATGAGCGACACCGTTGAAAAATCAATGAATTTCATTGAACAGATCATTTCAGATGATTTGAAAAGTGGGAAACACAAGGAGATTGTTACACGTTTTCCGCCTGAACCTAATGGTTTCTTGCACATTGGCCATGCCAAATCAATTGCACTGAACTTTGGGCTTGGTAAAGAATTCAATGGTAAAACGAACTTGCGCTTTGATGACACCAACCCGGTGAAGGAAGATACCCTTTATGTAGATTCCATCAAGCGCGACATCGAATGGCTCGGCTTCAAGTGGGACGGAGAGGCGCTCTATACTTCTGATTATTTTGAAACACTTTTTGAACTTGCTGTAAAGCTCATTGAAAAAGGTGTGGCGTATGTTGATGATCAAACGGCTGCAGAGATTGCTTCGCAGAAAGGAACACCAACGGAGCCAGGGTCAAACAGTCCTTTTAGAGGCCGAAGTCCAGAAGAAAACTTGGCGTTGTTCCAAGGAATGCGAAATGGCGATTTTGAAGAAGGATCAAAAGTTCTTCGGGCGAAAATTGATATGGCGCACGCAAACATGCACATGCGTGACCCGTTGCTTTACAGAATAAAGTTCGCGAACCACCACAGAACAGGTGATACGTGGTGCATCTATCCGATGTACGACTTTGCACACGGACAGTCAGATTCACTTGAAGAAATTACCCACTCACTTTGTACGCTTGAGTTCGAAGTGCACAGACCGCTCTACGATTGGTTGATTGAGCAATTGGAAATTTATCCGACCAGACAGATTGAGTTCGCCAGATTGAATTTGAACTACACGGTCATGTCTAAGCGAAAGCTGTTACAACTGGTTGAAGAGAATGTAGTAGACGGCTGGGATGACCCTAGATTGCCTACTATTTCGGCCCTAAGAAGAAGAGGTTACACACCTGAATCGGTAGTGAATTTCGCGGAACGCGTAGGAATTGCAAAACGAAATAACATCATTGACCTTGGGCTTCTTGAGTTCAGCGTTCGTGATCATTTGAATAAAATTGCACCCCGTGTGATGGCTGTCCTCCACCCATTGAAAGTGGTGGTACTCAACTATCCTGAAGGAAAGACAGAGATGTTGACAACCGACAACAATCCTGAAGATGAAAATGCGGGAACGCGTGAATTGCCTTTCGGACGTGAGTTGTACATTGAGCAAAGTGACTTCATGGAAGATGCGCCCAAGAAGTTCTTCAGACTTGCACCAGGAAAAACAGTGCGATTGAAGTCGGCATACATCGTTGAATATGTAAATCACGTCAAAGACGAAGCAGGAAATGTGACTGAAGTGCACGTGAATTACTTCAGTGAATCAAAAAGTGGCCAAGACACCAGCGGCATTAAAGCCAAGGGAGTGTTGCATTGGGTTTCTGCTGAACATGCGTTTGACGCTGAGGTGCGCTTATATGATCGATTGTTCTCTGATCCTTCGCCAGACGGACATAAAGACAAGCATTTCTTGGATTTCATCAATCCAGATTCATTGGAGATTTTGACCAATTGCAAAGTAGAGCCTTCGTTGAAATCTGCGAAGAAAGGAGATCGTTTCCAATTTCAGCGGATGGGTTATTTCTGTGTTGACAGTAAATACGGCGCGGAAGGAAGGCCTGTTTTCAATCGAACAGTATCGTTAAAAGATTCATGGGCGAAGCTCAATAAATGAACCTAATGAGCACTCACTTGTAATCTATGGTATGACACGAACACTTCATTTTTCGATTTATTTTTTCGGAATCGCGCTTATAGGCTTCCTCCTAGGGTGTGAGAAAGAAATCACGGTGGATCTTCCAACTGTAGCATCGAAAATTGTGGTGGAAGGGACCATTGAGCCGGGGCAACCTCCATTGGTTTTTCTTACAAAAAGTCAAGGGTATTTCGAACCTACCA
>Ga0222686_1000585_pt1 | contig 10529 bp, 8 predicted proteins | sample AntAcemetage1159_FD_181400 | JGI IMG/M metagenome (GOLD analysis project Ga0222686, IMG submission 181400) | Saline water microbial communities from Ace Lake, Antarctica - #1159 | ecosystem: Environmental > Aquatic > Non-marine Saline and Alkaline > Saline | place: Antarctica: Ace Lake...
TCGATCGTGCCATTATTGTCGAAGTCCACACTGACTGGGGAAATACAGCCTGCTGGCAGGGTTTCTGAGTAGCCGGCATCCGTGCCTGACGCGTCAAATCCTGCGCGGGAGTTTGATGGAGAATCATAATCGAAGAAATCGTTCGAGACATAACTTGCCTGGACAAAGGTATCTGAATCGAATTCGTAGCGCGCCTTCGCTTCGATATGTTCCCGGTCGATCGTGCCCGGCCCGCGCCACAAGTTGCTGTCCGTCTTGGAACGGCTGACATAAGCCGAGAAGCCATTGATATCGCCGGTTTCAAGTTTCACGAACGAGCGCTGAAGATCATCATCGCCAAGTGTATAGGAGATGATGCCGCCCGCCTCATCGGACGGCATGATCGTATTGTAGGAAACAATCGGCCCCAACGAAGCATAGCTGGGAAGAGACACATCGCCGGCGCCGGGCGATGCGACCACCGATCCCAGGTTTTCATTGTCGACATAGCGGAAGATCGGGCTGCCGCCGAAGGCATCGGAACGCCCCATCGGAACGCCGTCCAGCACGAAACCAATCTGCTGCAGGTTGAACGCCCTTACAGTGACGGAGTTGCCGAACTCATAGAGGCCAAGCGCCCCATCTGTCTGCACGTTGAATCCCGGGAGGGATTCCAGCATCTTCAGGCCCGAAATGCCTGCAGGTGCTGAAAGCAGCTCCTCACGCGTGACTGCCACCGTGTTCGAGGCCTGATCCTGACCAATGGCAATGTCGGTTTGTGATGTGCGCCGGCCCTGCACCACGACGGTCTCATATCGCGCTTCTTCCTCGTCAGTCGCTTCCTGGGCATTTGCTGGAAGCACGAAGCTGGCACTTCCCAGCAAGGCACAGGCTGCGAGCGACGCGCGCCGTCCATTTCGTCGGTAAAAACTCTGCATCAAATGGGTCTCCTGATTTCAACATCTGCAATGGTTCGATCAGGATTGGTCCACGCGGCCACATCGTGAACTCAAACCGGAGTCACATGACTTTTTTTAGCTGTTTGACCGGAATTGATGCACCGCAACATACCGTCGATTAAATACCGTCCATGTTCGGTAATGACGTGGCGCAAAATCTCCCGAAGCGACCGCCCACAAAAAACCCAATTCTTTCATGTGGTTGCCAGCAATGATTGACGTCGGTTCGCCCGAACATAGGTGTCGCTTGTGCCTGCCTCACAGCGCAGACTAGAGTAAGGGCAGAATGCGCACCGCATGTGTGGCATCATCTCAATATCTTTGCAGAGGATGGCCTGCTCCATGATTCGATCACTCTTCCTTGGTACCTTAGCACTCGTGCTCGCAGCTTGTTCGGCAGAAAAGGCTCCCAGCCCGCAGGCCGAGACGTCGACTGGTCCCATCGGAATCATCACTGCAAACCCGCCGCCGCCCTCAACCGAGGAAGATTCCAAGAAGGATGTGCTAGGCGACGCGCATGACCGTCCAATTGAATACGGACTTCTTGGCCAGCCTTTGCCGCACTTCACCGCCACGATGGCTGACGGCCAGGCATTCGACTCGTCCGTCCTCAATCGCTGGATGGTGATTCAGGTCTGGGGCGTCTGGTGTGGTGATAGCAAGCGCGATGCGCCCTACGCAGCAGCCCTTGCGACGGCAATCGAACAGGATCCAGACCTCTATTTCCTGTCCATCCATGTGCCGCAAAATGCGGAAAGCACAAGCGATGAGGACATGTATGGCAGGTACGGGTCCGTCGAGGGCTTTTTTGCCGAAGAGGGGCACAGCTACCCCACGGTCCTCGACACCGATGCCAGCATCCGCGACCTGCTCAAGATCACATGGACACCCAGCTACATCCTCATCTCGCCGGACGGTGTTGTCCGCGGCTTGCGCACCGACCTCTCAGTCGCGGACGGCGAACCGGTGAAGGATTTCCTCAAGGAGGTCGCACGGGTGAAGGGTGAAGTGCGCAAGGCTGAGTTTGGCGGTACGCCCCTGCCGGCGACGATCGGGCCGGAAGGCACCATGCGCCTGACAGGCAAGACACCGTTCACGCTGGACGCCATGAAAGCCGCTTTTCCCGGTCATGAAATCCTCACGGACCGCGCCTTTGCCGCAGAACAAGCCTACCCGGTGTTTCTCATCCAGACGATTGCGACGCCCAATGAGCCAAGCCGCCTTGTCTACGTGGTCGAGCCGGACTGGACGCTCGGCAATGTCGGGTCGGTCGTGACCCGCAACCCTTCCGTCACGGGCCCCAATGGCGGCACCATCGGCAAGATGAAGCTCAAGGACCTGAGCCGGCAGGCGCGGGCCCGCTGCACGCTGCAGCCCGGACCGGTCGACTCACTCGTCATCTGCCCCAGCAATATGGAGTCTCCGCGCTTCATCCGTGCCTTTGGGGCCGGCGGCGACTTTGACGGCAGGCTTGATGACGCGTCTGCGGAATACCAGGAAGAAGCCGTCCTGCTGGAGATGAAATTTATCCCCCAGCCAGCCACGGCGAACAAGTAACCTCTGACCTCGATCGCAACGCGTTCGCCGTTATCTGCATGAATAAATCACATTTCATGCGGATCGGCGGAACCAAAGTTTGAATGTTCGCCTCTCAGCCGTTATTGGGTAGACTGGCCCAGAACACATTGGGAAAGGCGAGACTTCATGCTGCATCCTTCGACAAAACGGTTGATCGACAAGCTGAGTGAAATGACCCGCAAGCAGCGGGTTGCCTGGTCCGAGGGCGAAAACGGCACGATCACCCATGATACCGAGGGTTACAGGGTCGTCCTGACGCCGGAACCGCATGCCGTTCTGCTGACGGATGCACTCGGCAAGATCATCGAATCCTGCACGCCGGAAGAGTTTTCCGACGACACCGATGCCGCCGGACGTCCCTATGGCAGTTTCGTGGCTGACCTCTATCGCGAAGCACACCGACATGCCCGGGGCACTGAAAAAGCGATCCACTCCGTTCTCAAGGGGCTCGAAACCATAGACGCCGCTCCGGAAAAGGAGCCCAAAGTCGCGCTGGACCCTGCCGACCTGATCGAGGATCCGGGCGACGACACCGATTCGTTCCCCGAGGCCTATCCGGAGGTCGAGGGACAAAACGACATGGCCCGCGCCGTTGCCAGCATGGCCGACGAACTGAATGGCGGAACGCCTGAAACCGAGCAGGAACCAGAGACCGAACTGGATGCCAGTTCAGACTCCGCTTTCGACGGCGAACAGGACGAGACCGAAGACGCCAGCGAACCTGAAGCGGCGGCCGAAGTGGACGATGCCGCCTATGTGAATTTCGGGGCATTTACGCCCGAAGCCGACCCCGAGGTCGAGACAGAGTCGGCCGCCGGCCCCGAGGCAGCGGAAGAACCATTGTGGCCTGTCGATGAAAACGCCCCGGAAATTGAAACAGAAAGCGCCAGCGCAGCGCCCGAAGGCGAACCGGCACCGGCTCCCCCTACCGCTGAGCCTGCTTCGAATGCCTTTGGCAGCGGTTATTTTGGCTCCCGTGCGAGCAATCTGTCCGGCTACATGACGTCTCAACCGCCACAACCGGAAGCCGTCTCGGAGCCGGAAGCCGCGTTCGCGACGGATGAACCGCCCGTCGAAGCCGAAGCCCCGGCAGAACCTTTCCCTTACACGCCCGCATTCTCGTCGGATGAGCCCCCGGAGCAGGATGACGAAACCGCGCCACGCGCCACAGAGGCAGCCCCGGTTGAACCAGCAGCGCCGCGCAGCTTCAGCCTGTCTGGCATGTCCGCGGGATTCGGCCTCGGGTCGGCCAGCCGTGCCGGACTGGCGCCTCCTGAGCCCGCCGTCCGTGCACCGCACGCGCCGTCAACCGCGCGCGCCCATTTGGTCATCGACGGGACAATCGACCTGCCCGACGACATGCCCGTTTCGGAATTTGATGCTGGCCCGGACACGCCAGCCGATCCTGGTCCGGTCGCCGAGGCATCCGAGGCGCCATTCCAATTCAGCGAGGTCGCAGCAGCCAACGCGGCCGCCACCGAAGAAGTCGTCTCTGAGCCGGAGCCCGCCAAGCCGGAAGAACAGGCTTTCGAAGCGCCAGCTGAAACCATGGAAACACAACAGGCGCAGGAGCCGACCGACGAATCGCCGCCAGCTGCTCCAAAAGTGACGCCCCGCTTCAATCCCTGGAATTGAACCGCCTCAGGCAACACATTCCCCAGGCGCCTCATTCCCTGCGAAGGAGATGCGCCCGGTTTTGTTGCGATGCAGCAACATCTTGTCACCGAAATCCACGATCCGGTGAAAATCGTGACACTTGTCGTATCCCACTTTGCGAAATCGTGAGACATCCCCGCGCATAAGATCCCGCGATCAGACGGGCTGTTCCCCATGCAAATCAGGATGATTTCCCCATGCAACACAGATCCGCCCTTCGCACGCTGCTTCTCGGCACAAGCGTCCTCCTTGCGACAGCGCTGCCCGCGGTCGCCCAGGCGGCTGATGCCGAAGCACGCCTTCCCTCCATTACAGTGACGGCCCAGCGTGTCGAAGAAAACATCCAGGATGTACCGATCTCGATCACGACGCTCGCCGACGAAAAACTCGACGTTTTGAAATCGTCCGGTGCAGACGTGCGCTTCCTCTCGGCCCGCGTACCCAGCGTCATCGCCGAAAGCTCGTTCGGCCGCGCCTTCCCGCGCTTCTACATCCGCGGAATCGGCAATACCGATTTCGATCTCAACGCGTCCCAGCCGGTTTCGCTCGTCTATGACGATGTGCCTTATGAAAGCCCGATCCTGAAAGGCTTCCCGGTTTTCGACCTCGACTCTATTGAAGTCCTGCGCGGCCCACAGGGCACGCTGTTCGGCCGCAACACGCCAGGCGGCATCATCAAGTTCGACTCGGCCAAGCCCGTGCACGCGTTCGAAGGCTATGTCCGCGGCTCCTACGGCAACTACAATACGCGCGAGATCGAAGGCGCAGTGAACCTGCCCATCTTCACAGACGAGCTTGCCGTCCGGCTCTCCGGCATTTCCCAGCAGCGAGACCCCTATGTCGACAATGCCTTCACCGGCGAGAAAAACCGCTACGAGGGCTTCGACGAGCTCGCTGGCCGCGCCCAGGTCCTGTTTACGCCGACCGGAACGGATTTTTCCGCCCTGCTGAACATTCATGGCCGTTCTAACGAAGGCGACGCACGCCTGTTCCGCGCCAATATCATTGATGCCGGTTCCAATGGTGTCGGCTCGAATTTTGACCGCGACACGGTCTATTTCGACGGCGACAACTTCCTGACGCAGGACGCGCACGGCGCTACCCTGCGCCTCGAGAAAGGCCTCACCGACGCGGTCAAGGTCACCTATGTTTTTGGCAACGAACAGGCCACGATCGAAAGCCGCGGCGACATTGACGGCGGCTTCGGCGCTGTCTTCCGTGGCGCGGGCAATTTCGGTCCCGGCTTCATTCCCTTCCCGTCGGAAAGCTCCGGCGCGGTCGATGCCCTCCACCAGACCACGCACGAACTCCGCTTCGCCTTCGACAATGGCGGCCCGCTTCGGGCCCAGACCGGCATTTTCCTGTTTGACGAGAACGTCACGATCACGTCAAAAAGCTTCGACACGCTTGCACCGGGACGTCCTGTCAACGGAATCGCGACACGCCAGAACGAGACGGAAAGCACAGGCATCTTCGCCTCGCTTGCCTATGACGTCTCGGACCGCCTGACCGTATCGGGCGGCGCCCGCTGGACCGATGAGTCAAAAGACTTCGTGGTCGAACGGACCCTCGGCCCGTTTGGCTCGGGCCCCTTCGGCCCTGTATCCGGCAGCGTGTCTGACGACCAGGTCAGCTGGGACGTATCTGCAACCTATCGGGCTACGGACGATATGAATCTGTATGCCCGTGTCGCCAAGGGCTTCCGCGGTCCCTCGACCCAGGGCCGCCTGGTTTTTGCCAATGACGTCTCCAGCGCCGACAGCGAAACCGTCCTCTCCTACGAGGCGGGGATCAAGTCGGAACTGCTCGACAACCGCGTCCGCCTGAATGCCGATGTGTTCTTCTTCGAATTCAACGACCAGCAGCTGACAATTGTCGGCGGCATCAACAATACGGTCGCGCTGTTCAATGCCGACAAGAGCGAAGGCTATGGCTTCGAAGCAGACATTGAAGCCGCGCCGATCGCGAACCTCTTCCTGACGGCAGGCCTGTCCTACAACAAGACCGAGTTCAAGGACGATGTCCTGCTGGCGCCCGGTTGTGGCGGCGGGTGCACTGTGACTGATCCCGCTGTCTTTGACACCGACGGCACGACGCTGCTCGGCTACAACATCTCCGGCAATTCCTTCCCGAACGCGCCTGAATGGATCGCCAACATGACGGCCCGCTACGCCATTCCGCTCGAGGCCGGCGAGCTCTACGGCTATACGGACTGGGCCTACAAGGGCGACACGAACTTCTTCCTGTATGACAGCGTGGAGTTCGGTCAGGACGGGTATTGGGAAGGCGGCCTGAAGGTCGGTTACAAGTCGGATGCCGGCTATGACGTGTCCATCTTTGCCCGCAACATTCTGGATGAAGAGGCCCTGACAGGCGCCATCGACTTCAACAACCTCACAGGCTTCGTCAATGAACCGCGCACCTACGGCGCGCAACTGCGCTGGGAATTCTAGAATACTTTAAATCGATATTTGAAACGAGGCCGGGCCGCTTTGCGCGCCTGGCCTTCTTTCATACTGGCTCGGGCGCATATTTCGCGCATCTGCTCGGTTTGAAAGTGAAATTCGCTTTCAGGGCGCCGGTGTCGGATTCAAAGCGCACTGTTTGGGTGATTGCGAATTCTGACAGGCGGCTATTCATATAGGCAGTGCACGCACGTGCGTAGGTTTCCTGTCGCTTCTGGACCAATGTCGTGTCGTTTCCCAATCGGATATGGACGATCACGATATTGCTGTTATCGCGCGATTCCAGGCGGACAAGTTCGGACCGAAACACCGGGGTCAGTCCGGCCTTGCTGACCCAGGCCCGCGTTTGCCGGTCCGCGAACGCTGCGCGATGCTCGCTCGACGCCTTGGTGAAATCCATGCCGGCATCACGCGTGAAATACAGCAGGGCGCCGAACATCAGGATCAAGGGGAGCATTATCTTTTCTATCATGCGCGATATAAAACCTTGTTTTAGGAAAAACTTGGTTTACGCAGCTCTCGTCAGGCTTGTGCGATCAGCGCTGGAGAATTGTTCCGGACATTCCCTACCGCCTGCCCGACGGGCCAGGCATGCATGGCATCCGTTGGAAACGGCTCGAACAGGCCCGTCGGGTCACCGGCAGCGGGATCCAGCCACAATGCATAGTCTTCCGGTGACACGATCACCGGCATCCGGTTGTGAAGTCCGGCCATCAGGTCATTCGGCTTCGTCGTGAGAACGGTGAAGCTCTGGATCTCGGACCCGTCGATCAGCGCAGAGTCCCACAGGCCAGCCAGGCAGAACCAGCGCCGGTTGCGCAAGCCGATTGCAAACGGGATTTTGGCACCTTTGGCCCCGGTCCATTCATAGAAGCCGGACACGGGAACAAGGCAGCGCTTGTGCCGGAACGCGCCACGGAAAACAGGCTTTTCGGCCGCTGTCTCAGCCTGCGCGTTGAACGTCGAGAATGTCATTTCCGACAGGGGCTTTGTCCACCAGGACGCGATCAGGCCCCACCGCGCCGGCGCCATTTCCACATGACCGGCATGCTCGGCGCGGCGGATTACCGGCTGGATCGTGGTCGGGGCCGCATTATACGTCGCTTCCGGAGGCGCGACCCCCTCCGGCGGAACCAGCCCCAGGGCATCATGGTATTCTGCCCAGGTCACCTCGTGCCTGAAAAACCGTCCGCACATGCCCTGCTCCCACTCGTGTAATGGCTCACACGAGAGAGACGTCGGTCACCTTGTAGGTCAAGGGCGTTTCACCATGGCTGGTGACAGTCACGTATTCGCCTTCCTTGAAGACATGGTCGCCGAGCCGGTAGCCCGCCTCGTCGTCGCCTTCGTCATCCTCGTCATAATGGAAGAACCAGCGATTGCCGCGATGTGTCAGCAAGCCATCTGCGTGCTCTGATTCATCAGAGGAAAAGCGTACGACGCGGCATTTCTTGCGCGCGGCGCGCCAGGCGTCCACATCCAGTTGGCCGTCTGCCGTCAAAGGGGCTACCATCGTGTAGCCTTCGCTTGGGTCGCCACCCGGAAGACCGGGATTGCGCGCCAGTTGGAGTGTGATGCGGCTGAGAGCCATGCTGATTTCCTCTGTCGGTTGAAGTGTCGAAAAATTAGCGGGCCAGCGCGAGCACCGGCGCGTGAGCTGCTCCCAGCATTCGCCGCGTGGTCCCACCGAACAGGCGCTCGCCGAGCCGCGAATGTCCGTAGGCGCCAGCGACGATCATGCACGCTCCGCTGCCCTTCGCCAGCGCCAGCAGGCCGCTGCCGACATCGCCGTCGATCTCTGCCGTCTTTGCCGTTACACCGTGCCGTTTCAGCCAGCTTTCCAGCGTTCCCGGTTTGGCCGCCGGGCGGGCCGCGTCGCGTTCGAGGTCTTTCGGTGCCTGCGCGATGATGACATTGCCCAGAGCCCGGATAAGCGGAAGGTGGAAACGCACAGCCCGCGCTGCGCCATTGCTGCCATCCCAGGCGATGATCACCGGCCCCGCGCTGAATTCGTCACTGCCTGCCAGCACAACCGGCAGCCGTGCATCCATCATGACATGCTCGAACGCCAAGTATAGCGGCGTGCCGTTCTTGGCCGCCGAGCGGGGAAACACCACGGCCTGCGCCAGCGTTGCCGCGTTGGCGCAGGCGCGTTCCACCGTGTTGACCTCATGGAAGAAGTCGCAGTCCAGTCCATGTGCACCCATGCTGGTGACGTCATGAAACGCCGTCTCGGCCGTGCGCTTCATCGCTAGCTGCATTTCGACAATGCTTTGCGCCGTACTCGCCGTCAGGCCTGCCGCTTCCGGCGTGGCCGAGACCATCAACACCGCGTTCGGGTCCGGCAAGGCAAACAGGCCGGTCACCGGCGTATTCAGGCGCCTCGCGAGTTCGAGAGCCGCAAGCGTGCTCTGACGATCGTCTTTTTCGGTTCCCTGCAACACAGCGACGACTGACATGGGACATGTACCTCCAGGTGATAGGACTTGTTCAACTTACGAACAGTCTACCATCTGGCCCGGTTTCGGCGAACTACGCAGATTCCCCTAGCGCGAGGCAGCGATCCTTGCCCGCGCGATCCGATCGGCGACCACATTGGTCGGCTGGCCGCTGTTCAGTGATTCATCCAGAACTTCGCCCAGTGTCTGGACCAGGCGCGCCAGCTTGGCGTCCACCCATTCGCTGGAATAATTGCCAGAAATCTCGGCCGCCACATTGATGATGCCGCCGCCATTGATCACATAATCCGGCGCATAGAGGATGCCCTTGCGCCGCAGCAGCTCGCCCATTTCCGGTATGACGAGCTGGTTGTTTGCGCCGCCTGCAATCGTTTTCACCTTGAATCGGTCCAGCGTCTTTTCGTTGATCACGGCGCCCAGCGCGCAAGGCGAGAAAATATCCGCCTCGACATCATAGATTTCGTCCGGCGCAACGATACGCGCGCCAGTCCGGTCGGCCACCGCCTTCAGTGCCGCCTGGTCGATATCGGTGATGATCAGGTTCACCCCCGCCTTGGCGAGATGGTCGCAGGTATAGCCACCGACTGAACCGACACCCTGCACAGCAATCGTCCGCCCGGTCAGGTCCCCACTGCCGAGCGCACGCTTCGCCGTTTCGACAATGCCGAGGTACACGCCGCGCGCCGTGACCGGCGACGGGTCACCACTCGCCGCTTCGCCCTGGTCGAGCCCGGCGACATAGGCAGTCTCCTGCCGGACGATCGCCATGTCGGCGACGTCGATCCCGACATCCTCAGCCGTGTAATAACGTCCCTGCAGGCTTTCCACAGCCCGGCCAAAGGCCCGGAAAAGGGCCGGAGACTTGTCGGTCTTGGCATTGCCCCAGATCACTGCCTTGCCACCGCCCAGCGGCAGGTCCGCCATGGCATTCTTGTAGCTCATGCCCTGGCTGAGGCGCAGCACGTCCTTCAGCATCGCGTCGCCGGATGCGAAATCCCACATACGTGTTCCACCGGCCGCCGGGCCTCGTGCCGTGGAATGGATCGCGATTATAGCCTTCAGGCCGCTGGCCGCATCCTGGAACAGGTGCACGCCTTCATGGGAATCGTAGGAGGGATGGTCGAACATGGGCGAAATCGCATTTGGTTGCAGATGAAACGAAGCGCAGCGTTTAGGTTCTTGCTTCCCTTGGGTCAATCATAATGACCGCGACACAGGCACCACTGGCCCAATCCTTGCCTGATTGCTATCCACCGCCTGCCACACCCTTGCCACACCCCGTCCACCCGGCCAGAAACCACTTGTTAACCTTCAGAAAATTGACTCCTTCTCAGGAATTGACGCGTATCCTCCGCGCATAAAATGCAGCTACGTCCCATCATCCTTGCCATCGGCATCATGACCATCCTGCTCGGCGTGGCGATGATTCCGTG
>Ga0222686_1000587_pt1 | contig 10509 bp, 19 predicted proteins | sample AntAcemetage1159_FD_181400 | JGI IMG/M metagenome (GOLD analysis project Ga0222686, IMG submission 181400) | Saline water microbial communities from Ace Lake, Antarctica - #1159 | ecosystem: Environmental > Aquatic > Non-marine Saline and Alkaline > Saline | place: Antarctica: Ace Lake...
GTGTTACTAACTTCCTATCAGCCCCGTCAAGGGTATTAAAATACTTCCGTGCCTCTTCTATGCCTTGCTCCTTAAAAACGTTCTCTATACGCTCTAGCACGTCTCCTTCAGGCAAGTCTTCACCTTGGAAGATAAACAGACCTAGACCATGGAGAGCAATAGCTTTAGCTAAACATCGTTGCATAGCTGTATTAACTTCCATTGCATTAGGGTTCTTAATAGCTTGGTTTCTAAAGTTAAGCACGGGTAGTTGAGCAGTCATCTCTTTACCAAACGCTTTTACCGTACAAAAAACCATCATAGTTTCATTAAACATCATTGGCTCACCATAAGCCCACGTTGCTGTTTCATCATTTTGTACTAGAATGTCTACCGCCCAAGCCCAACTTAAATAATTAAACTGCCCTTTCTTCTGCACATGTTTAGATACATCTATTTTTCTTAACTCTTTAAACTTACTCATTTGGTTACTCCATATGACTTATTATATTTTTGTATTTCAGCGAACATATCAAACTCACCCCTACATGCTTTAGTTAAAGCTTGTATATAGGTACGTTGTTCTGCCTTCTCTATTTCGGAATATAATACGCGTAGTTGTTCTTGTTGTTCTATGTCTGCTTGATTGGTATCAAGTATGTATTGGTTGGTTTTCATGGTATCTTCCTTCTTGTTAAAGGTTAATTTAAACTTACTTTGATTATAATGCTCTAGTAAGCTTTGCTTGTCAAGCTTTTATTTGAAATACTTTTTAGCATTAATTCTAGCCTCTATAATAGCGTTGGCTTTGTCGTAACCAACACTCTTAAAGACCTTACCTTCCTTGCTTGTAGCTTTAAAATCTACTGCCCCAAAGGTATCTTTAATGCCCTGTATAAAATCATTTACGCTCATGGTCGCTCCTTAAATTGTTGTGTATCCCTATTGAACCACAATCCAAAAGTTCCTTCAAATGGATGATTTCTCTGCTTCTGTACCATCAGGTAACAGGTACATGGATTATCACCCTCTTCCAATTCTTTAAAATATATTTGCTTCTCAATATCCTTCCTTCTATGTAAGCATAGAATATTATCTGTCAGGTTTCTAATATGGCTACTGCCTAGAATATGGCTAGCGTCAGGAATAACCATATCATCAGATAGCTTTTTAGTATGAGCTACCAAGAAAATATGAATATTAAGGTCTCTAGCAATGGTGGTTATTTTATTAATGAACTTCTTTTGAGCACCATAATCATCTTCCGCGATACTATCTACCTTCATCAAACTGTCTATAACAAAGATATCAACGTCTAATACATATTTTCCGTAGTGTAGGCTAGCCACTAAATCATCCTCTGTGGTCGTACCTTGAGCATTGAATAGCCATAACCTATCTTTATACTTACTGCAGAACTCTTCTATACCTTGCATTGTTGGGTCTTTTAAGCCCGTCTGCTGAAGCATTTTAGCTATCTGCAACACAGGCTTCATCTCCATACTAGCCACTAGGACGTTGGTATGTTCCATCACACTCAATAGCACTTGAGATAGAAAGGTCGTTTTACCTGAACCAGAGCTACCCGTTAGAATAGTGACCTCACCTTTTCGTATTAAGAAGTTGCCTTCTTCATCCGTCTTTTGAAACCCTAGTGAATAGCCACTATTTTTTTCTTCCGCATAATATCGCTTAACATCTTCTAACAACGTGTCAGTAGATTTTACCTTGAAGTCTGTTTCTTCTTCATAATAGCCACCCTTCATCAACGTTTCTTTGGTGATAGTTAGCTGTTCAACGATATCCTTAATGACTGGCTCGCTCATAATACCCCTCTCATTTCTGTATTTTTACTTGGAATATCATTCCAACGTTCTTGGTTTAATATGGTTTCAGGTGCGGGATTAAACCCTTCACGCCATTCTTTCGTACCTTTCATTTTAGTTGTCCATTGCATAATGTCTTTAGCTATCTTATCTAAATCCTTGCTAAACCATTTTTGCTCACAACCTTTTTTATTATTTTTTCTGCTGTCAGGTAAAGCTATCCACCATTTATCAAAACTTTCAGATGATTTTTTAATCACCTCTGCTTTAGCCTTTATGGTTATAGACGGTGTATAACCTTCCTCTATACCCTCACTAGACAGTAAAAAGCCTTTAGCACTTAAATGAGCGTACGTTTTCTTTAGGCTATTTTCTGATTGCCTCAACCTAAAAGAACAGGTTTCTAAATCAGGCAATTTTCCGTCAAATTGAGAAGCTAAATCCCACGCCTCTCTTAAGAACAATTTTTCTTCTGTACCTAATTTCATGTAAGCGGGGTCATTTAAAATATCTGCCCCGTACATTTTATACCACGTCATTTTTTGTTGGTGCTTGGTATTTTTTGGTTTGTAGTGCTGAAACTTGTCCCAATTTTTTATTGTATACATAACTATCCTTTATTTTTAAGAGGCGTTGTTAATAGATTCCATAATTTCAAACTGTCTTAATCTTGGAATGTTGCCAGTAATAAACCATTTGCTAACGGCTTGCCTACTGATGTTTAATTTATCAGCAACTGCTGATTGGTTCTTAAAGTTTTTTCTTACAAAATCAATTGTTATATTTTCCATTAATGGTGTTCCTTTCTTGTGAATGAATCATGACAATAGCACATCAATTTTAATTGTCAAGCACTGTTCATATTATTTAATAAACTAACGGGTAAAGAAATTCATTATCCGTTATTAACGTTATATTATATTCTCTTATCTTATCTTATCTGCTCTAGTCGTTGTATATACACTGTATAGACAGGTTATAGACAGCCTATTAAATGGTATGATTCGGGGTATTTAAATAAAAGATTAAATAAATGTTGACACTTATTTATATATCATGTTAATCTAGCTTCACATTAACTAGAAAAGGAAATTATCATGAAAAGTAAAAAGAAAAATAACGACAACTTAATACACGTAATAGATTTTAAAACACAGAAAATAAACATCATGGATAACGGAACTCTATGCGAATTTGTTAATGACAAATTAGCTAGTATAGATAAACGTTATTTGTTTTTACCAAACGCAGATTCAGCTCTTTATGTATTAGAGGGGGCTACATCATGATAGGCACAAACGACTGGACACCATGCGATGAGATTGAAGGTAAAGCACCTAGTTACCTTCGACCATTACAAGATGATGAACCATGTTTTGATGATGTTAGAGATGATAAAGATGATGATAGGGGGAATAAATAATGACTATATATTACATTAAGGCGAGTGAAACAACATCATATGATGAGGCAGTAGAGGCAAGCAGTAAGGATGAAGCAGAAAATATATTTATGCGAAGGGTAGAAAATTATGAGCCTTCCGATATATCAGGGTTTCAGATTGATTCTATTAAGAGGAGTAAATTATGAAAATTATATCTTGGAAATTAGTAGTTTTTACAGAATCAGGTGATGAGCATGGAATAGATGTTACAGATATTCCTGATGATGTTGCGATAGTAATAGATGATTTTATTTCTGATGATTTGGGAGGCGATACTAATGACTATTAAATTTAAAGATGAAAATACCACGTTAAAAATGAATAGTATTTTATATTGTATCTCTCAAGCAAATGAGCAAATGAACAAGTGTTTTTCATATGATGAACGGGACGTTAACGCAATATCAAGTGTTTTTAATATTCCAGAATCAGATGTTAAAAAGATATATCAGAATTTTTTTACATTAATTAATAATTAATAGGGAGATTTTTATGTTAAATAAATGGGATAGTTTTTTAGTAGAAAAGAAAAAGAGAAGGAATTATTTTTTAATAGGATTATTTTTAGGTATTTTTTTAACGATTATTTTTCTTAATATTTTTTCTTTATTATGATATTTTTATTTTTTTTTATTAATTATTTTTTTCTTATTTTATTTTTATCTACTTTTTTTCTATTATTAGTTTTTTTTAAATAGGAATTTTTTAGCAAAAATTATTAATCTTTATCCTTTTTAGGTTGATAGTTTTATTGGGGGCTTAATCGCCCTCATTTTTTTTTGCTGATAAGTTTTACCTATCACCGTGATAAGTTTAATTGTTGATTTATTTTATTTTATTTAGTTGACAATCTTAATTTAATCAATTATTGTTTACATATATCAATTTTGGTATGAATAAAAAAGGATAACAAAAATGAAAAATAAACATAAAGCAAAGATTGATGAATCAAGAGCTATCAATCCATTAATGGATTATTTCTTGAACCCTCATTTTGAGAAAGTAGCAACTGAAAAAGAAAAGAATTTTGTAAAAAATCATTTTGAATTTATAGCAATTAAATAAGGGGAATAATAATGAAAGTTGAAAATATGACAAGCAATAAAGGCAATAAAATAGCTAATCAATTCATTATATATGATGATGACAAAGTATATTTTCAGTCTTATGATTCTACTATTGCTTTAAAAGTAGATAATGAGTGCTTCACGTATCTTGATGAGAAATTTTGGAATTATTCTAAAACTACATCAAAATACAGAAATATATTTTTAAACATGAGTAGCAAAGAAATTGAGTCTGGTATTAAAGACGGCTCTATTCTTTTAATCAATTTAAATTAATAGGGGTATAAAATGGATAATATTTATAGAATTTATGGTAAAAAAATAGCTGAATCAAGATTTAAAGCGTTCGATTATAACGGCGGAATTTTTGTAGATAAGCTAATATATGCAACCATAATAAATGAATCTGAAAAGCAAAAAGCAATAAAAAGTATTCAGTATATGAATGAATCTAACCCTGAATATTTTTTTAAACTTGTACAAAATAAGGGGGTGAATAATGAGAATAGAAAAAGAGTGGGTAATTATAAAGTATGTAAATAATAAGATATTAACAGCAACACCAAACAAAATTGCAATATGGAGGGACTACGGAACTGCTTGGGGGTCTGCACTATATGAGGTATTAGGTTATTTTACAGGCAGTTATCTTGACGCTAGAAAATACAGCAAAACTTTGTATATTAAAAGGAACCAAGTGACACAACCAAGAGCGCCAGAATATTATAGAGCTTATGATTAAAGAATAATCTCCATAGGATAATCAAGCCTCTTAATTGAGGCTTTTTTATTGCTTGAAACATATGATATTCATTGGCTAGTAATTGCTTGGATGTTATAATCGGGCTTCAAATGCATAACTATATCCTGAATATGAGATTAAACATTCATAAAGGGTATATAAACGCCGTATAAACGCTTTAAAAATCTATTAAGTACTAACCCTCCAACAATTAAATGAATGGCTTAAACGGCTTTAAAATCAATCTATTGTTATATCATGGCTATATTAAGCGGGGTTATATTGAGGGAATAGTGATATAGAGGCTCATGAAGGCATCTACAAGGCTCGTGGTGAGCTTTTAATAGCAATCTGGTAGGATAGTATCAAATGATATTATAATCGCTTAAAACGGCTTATGAATGAATTAAATGATATCCATTGCTAACCGCTTTTATCTTATCTTATCTTATCTTATCTTATCTAGTATAGACGCCCTCTATACACCGTATATACACCGTATATACAACAGCAGTTATACCAATGTATTCAGTAACATACACATAATAAAATATATACAATAAAATAATAATGAGCATAAGGACATGGCAGACATAAAAGAAAAAACAATAGAGCAAACTGAATTAATAGCGGATGATAACGCCAAAAGCCCTGAAACCCTTGCTGTTACTGGGAAGCGAGGCAGAGGCAGACCCCGACACCTTGTTTTAGCGACCACCCAATTGGAGGTTTATGATTTATCTAGAGTAGGTACTAGGCACGAAGATATCGCCCTTCTACTAAACATGTCAGAAGACACTCTCGCAAAGTATTACCGCAAAGAACTACTCAAAGGTAGGATTGAATCTAATGCTATCATCGCTGGCACATTATACGAGAAGGCTAGGCAAGGTGATACGCAAGCTATGTTGTTCTGGTTAAAGACAAGAGCACAGTGGAGTGAAAAGAATACCACAGAGCTAACTGGAGAAGGGGGTGCCCCTATCAACATCAAAGTAATTACTGGTATAGATTAACAAACCCCATTTCCAAATTTTTTGCAGGATTAATTTTAGGTTTATTAAGGAAACTTATGGCAACGATACAAGAAATATTACGCATGATACAGAATAGCAATGCAGGAGGAGCTCTGGGTAATGTGTCTAATAATGAGGTGCAGCGATTCCAAGCCGCTGCAGATGCTTTAATACCCAAACAATTTGGCAACGTCTCCAATAATGAAATGGCATACTTTCAGCAAATGGCTGGAGGAATGGCACAACCTGCCCCTGAAGGCTTTTATGCCACAGAAGGTAGGGTACCTAACCCTGGCTCTGTAGACGGCATGACAGCCCCTTATACCCCTATGTCCCAAGAAGAAGCAATAGCTAGAGAACGAGCTATGAGACAGCAACAATTAATAAGAGCACAACAAGAACAGATGAATGGTGAGCAATTACAACTGCGTGATGACCAATTATTTGACCGTATGTTAGGTAGAAGGAGATAGCTGTGTGGTCTGTACATTTCTATTGTGGCTTCAATTTTGGTGTTGAGCTATATGCAGACACCTTAACAGTAAACGGCAGAGAATTGCCAGTAGAGTACTTCTTAATTAACCTAGGATTTATAAGGATACAACGTGGAGAATACATCTGAACTAGACCCAAAAGGTCTTACAGAACCAGTGGCACCACCAGAGCCAGTGGAAGCATTGCGTAGATGGATTGAATCCACACAGGATTGCGTGTAATGGAAGGCGTTAAATGAATAAATTACTAACCATTCCAAAAGAAAAACATATTCATAGAATGAAGAATGGTAGCTTATATAAAATGGCTTTAAGCCAAGATGAAATAGTAAGGCTGATGCAATACCATGAATCAGATTTAACAGGTCTCATTCGTGCTGTTGAGAAAATACATGGCATTGTATGACTACAGAATAATTTAACAACAGGGTAACGACCTCGTAAGAGAGTTACAATAAGATGCAGAAAAAAATATCAACAGGCTATATAGCAAGACCACCACAAAAGCAGATACATGAATTAGTTAAGAACAACAGGTTTGTAGTGGTAGTAGCACATAGGCGTATGGGCAAGACAGTCTGTGCTATTAATCAGCTGATACATAGTGCATTAAACTGTGAGAAACCTAACCCACGATTTGCTTATATCGCTCCAACATATAACCAATCTAAACGAATAGCTTGGGATTACCTACTAGAATACACCAGACCTCTCGGTGGTAAAGCGAACATTGCTGAACTACGAGTAGACTTCATGGGTAAGCGTATTAGTTTATATGGTGCAGATAACCCTGATAGTTTGCGTGGTATCTATTTAGATGGCTGTGTATTAGATGAAATAGGTAACATTAACCCCACATTATTTACAGAAATTGTACGTCCTGCTCTAGCAGATAGAATTGGCTACTGCGTAGCTATGGGTACACCTAAAGGTCAGAACCACTTTAAAGACTTACGAGATAGAGGGTACAGAAAAGATGGCTGGGAACTATTAGAGTTCAAGTCCTCTGACACAGGCATTGTAGATGCTAACGAATTATTATCAGCTAAAGCTGAAATGGGTGAAGACAAGTACCAACAAGAGTTTGAGTGTAGCTTTAATGCTCCTGTAGAGGGTGCCTATTATTCATCTCTCATTAACACCCTTGATGAGAAAAATCAGATTATTGATATCCCTAAAGACGAACTGGCTAAAACCTATACGGGCTGGGATTTAGGTATGTCAGATTCTACTAGTATCTGGGTTGCCCAGACAGTGAATAAAGAAATACGACTGATAGACTTTACAGAGAACCATGGTGTAGGTCTGGACTACTATGTGAATTGGTTACGAGAAAATGACTATATGTACGCTACACACATCCTGCCACACGATGTTGCAGTAAGAGAGTTAGGTACAGGAAAGTCAAGAAAAGAAATGTTAGAAGAAGCTGGACTCAACATTACGGTTGCTAGCAAATTAACTATCATGGATGGTATACAAGCAGCGAGAAGGATATTACCACGATGCTGGTTTGATACAGATAAGACAAAGGTAGGATTAGATGCACTACGGAACTATCGTAGAGTGTTTGATGAAAAACGCAATGTATTTCATGATAGACCATTTCATGACTGGGCATCTCACGCAAGTGATGCGTTCCGTTATTTGGCGGTAGGACTAGACGAGTCGCCTATGGAGTCATGGAGCAAACCACTAAAGACAAACACCAAATGGATAGTATAAATGGCATATGACAAAAAAAGTATAAAGGTTGATGATGATGACAATAGAATATTAGTCAATATTATTGAATCTCAAATTCATGATTCGTTAGGATTTATATCAACAGATACCAGCCTGGAAAGACAAGTAGCTCTGGAGTATTACTTAAGAGAGCCTTATGGTAATGAAGTAGAAGGTCGCTCACAAATTGTTACAGGTGAAGTCGCTGAAGTAGTAGACGGTGCCTTACCACAGATTATGAAGGTGTTTACTACCTCATCTAAAGCGGTAGAGTTTGAGCCAGTGAATGAGGGCGATGGTCCTTTAGCTGAACAGATAACAACCTTTGTGAATCATATATTCTATAAAGACAATAACGGTTTTGAAATCATGCACGACTGGTTTAAAGACGCACTCTTACAAAAGGTTGGCATAGTAAAGGCTTACTGGAATGATAAGAAAGACGTTACTAAAGAGACCTATGAAAACCTAACAGAAGATGAGCTTGCACTCATTATGCAGGACGAAGAAGTAGAGATAGTCTCGCAGGAAGTAGTAGAAGAAGTAATAGAACAAGACCCAGAGCCCATTATAGACCCATCCACTGGTCAACCACCTATGGACCCTATGTCTGGACAACCTATGGTTGATGAGATGGGCATGCCTTTGATGGTAGAAGTACCGCCTATTATTAACACTTACTACAATGTTAAATGTAAACGCACTAAAGACTTCTCAAGAGTGAAGATAGAAAATGTTGCTCCAGAAGAGTTCTTAATAGATAAGCGTGCTACAACTATAGAAGATGCTACTTTTGTTGCACAAAGAAGTTTAGTTACTCGTAGTGATTTAATCGCTATGGGCTACGATAAGGATGTGGTAGCAGAATTATCTACAGGTGATACATTAGATTACACTCCAGAAAGAATCGCACGATTTAGTAGAGGTGAGGAACCATTCTCTAGTAACAATAGTGATGATGAATCTATGGAGTTGGTTGAGTATTATGAATGTTACGTCAGAACAGATTTAGATAAAGAAGGTATAGCTAGTTTACACAGAGTATGTTATGCAGATAACCAAGTGCTTATGCACGAAGAATGTGAGTACGTTCCATTCCATAGTGTATGCCCAATTCCTATCCCACATAAATTCTTTGGACAATCATTAGCAGACAGAGCTCTTGACCTACAACTCATTAAATCAACCGTTACTAGACAAATGCTAGATAACTTATATTTAACTAACAACTACCGTGTAGGTGCTGTAGAGGGTCAAGTTAATCTTGATGACTTACTAACATCCACAGCAGGTGGTGTGATTAGAATTAAGAATCCTAATGCGTTAGTACCTATGACCGTTCAGTCCAGTGCTAGTCAATCATTCCCTATGCTTGAGTATTTAGATAGTGTACAAGCTAAAAGAACAGGCGTGAGCGATGCACAACAAGGACTCAACCCAGACATACTTTCCAATGTTACCGCAACCGCAGTATCAGCAATGACATCTGCTTCACAAGGTAAATTAGAACTAGTAGCTCGTATCTTTGCTGACACAGGAATGACCTCTTTGTTTAAAGGTATCTTACATCTTGTATGTAAGTATCAACAAAAAGAAAGAATTATTAAGGTACATAACAGCTTTGTTCCTATGGACCCTAGAGAGTGGAGTAATGAATACAACCTAACCGTTAATGTAGGTCTAGGTACAGGTGGTAAACAAGAACAGTTAGCTACGATGCAAATGATTTTACAGAAACAAGAAGAAGTGTTGAAAGGCTATGGCTTAAATAATCCTTTAGTTAATCTAAAACAATACAGAGATACCCTAGCAAAATTTATTAACATGGCTGGATTTAAAGATGACTCTGCTTTCCTTATGGATATATCTGAAGAGCAGGCAGCAGCGATGGCTAAACAAGCAGCAGAAGCTCCAGAGAAAGATGACCCTAATACTGCAGCAGCTAAAATCCTTGCGGAAGTAGAGAGAGAAAAAGCTCAAATGCAAATGCAAGCTAAAATGGCTCAACTTGAATTAGAAAAACAACAATTAGAACTGAAGATGCAAAAAGAAATGCTAGAGCTACAACAAGCCAGAGTAGAGTTCCAACAAGAGATGGCTATCAAAGAAATGGAGTTGGCACAGAAAGCACAGAATGATAATAAGAAATCTGACCTTGCACAATCCAAAGAACTAATCAACGCTTTAGATAAGATTAATAACTTGTCCCAACAGGG